>Ga0208359_1000104_pt1 | contig 17288 bp, 11 predicted proteins | sample LakMenEpi26Aug09_FD_150732 | JGI IMG/M metagenome (GOLD analysis project Ga0208359, IMG submission 150732) | Freshwater microbial communities from Lake Mendota, WI - 26AUG2009 deep hole epilimnion (SPAdes) | ecosystem: Environmental > Aquatic > Freshwater > Lake > Epilimnion/Euphotic zone ... | reverse complement strand
GGAATTATTTCAAAGAAAAAGAAACTATTCTGATGGTGGTAGTATTACTGGTAAACTAACATGGATTAGTAGAAATACAAGAAATAAATTAGGAGAAAACAACCAAGAATGGGAAAGTCAAAAAAATGATTTTGACAATTCGACATCTACGGGTTTTGACTTTAGACCCGATTCTATCCTTGGGTATACACAAGAGATTTTAGATACGTTACCAACAAATGGTGCCGAGGCTCGTTCTCACGTTGCCAACGTCATTGACCAAACAAGTAGAATTTTTAGAGAAGGTGACGTGATGTTAAGTAGAGGTTCTGCGGTTCAATATACTGATAAATTTGGTGGGGAAAGTGGTGTTGAGTATTGTAGAGTATGGACAAAAGATAGGTCGTATTTGAACTATTCAGATACCATGAAGAGACAACAAAACGTAAGAAAATACGATGATAGTGTTTTAGATCGTTCATGGAATTTAAACATTGCTCCCATATCAAATGGTGGTAAAGACTTTAATGGGTCAACAAACATTTTACCTAGCGGTGATGGGTTTTATGCAAAAAAATACATGCTTTCAATTGAAAATTTGGCATGGAAAACATCTAATGTACCCGGATTTACAGTAAACGATTTACCATATTGTGAAAGAGGTCCAAATGGTGGTAGAGTTATGTGGTTTCCACCATATGATTTAAAAGTAAGTGAACAAAATAGTGCGTCTTGGAATCCTAATAAATTTTTGGGTAGACCCGAACCAATTTACACATATCAAAATACAGAAAGAACTGGTACAATATCTTTTAAGGTTGTTGTTGACCATCCAAGTATTTTAAATTTACTGGTTAGGGAACATTTCAAAGGTTTTTCAGATGATGAGGCGGAAAATTATATCAATGCATTTTTTGCGGGTTGTGAAGAAATTGACTTTTACGATTTGGTTAGAAGATATGCAACCATTACACCTGAAGACGCTAAATTAGTAAGTGATTTTCTTAATAAGAAAGTAGATGTAAGTACAGTTGAGAGATTTAAAAATGTCACAACCGTGGTTGTGGTTCAACCAGAACCAACTGTTGTTAGTGATACTTCTCAAACTGTAAAACTAAACGTTAGTTTAAATTTCGCTAATAATTGGCCTCAAATTACTGATGGAGATTTTAAAGGTACGAAGTATACCGATATATATACTCCACAAATTGGTTCTGATAGTTGGACTGGTGGCACATTATCAAATTTAACACTTACACTTGACGATATTCTGACTGGTTCGACTACGTATAATAAAGCAAATGCAATACATGATAAGAAAATATTGTATGGTAAAGATATTCCTCTTGCAGAAGCGTCCACATATAAAAATAACACAATAAGTGATTTAAATAGAGAAATAAGTGAAGCTAGAAGTGGATTTGATTCATATGTAAACAATACCACAACATTGAAAACTGATATTGAAAGTGGAATAGTAAAAGAACTTTCAATTGTTATAGGTTCATCTTGCTCTGCACTTGCAGATAATGGATACAACTTCAGACTATCAATAAGAAGAACCTATAGTATTTTACTTGATATATTAGATAGAATCAAAAAGGACGTTAATCCTAAATCAGTATTAGATTCTAAATGGCCATCAACATTCACAGGTGGAGGGAATCAACAAACAAAAATTGACTTGGAATTTACATTAAAGGAATTAGGTTATACTGAATCAGATGGTGTTTTAAAATTCACAACAATTAGTGCTGGCGAAGAATTTAATAATGAAAACAATGTCAATTGTTCTACACAAGATTTTAAATTCGTATCAACATCAGGTGGTTCATCTTTAAAAATTTCAGCACCAGTCGCTTTTGGATGTAGACAATCAAGAATAATATTTGAATACACTAAGATAACGAAGCCCGACCCACAAAAACCTCAAACAAATACAGACCCAACGATAATATCAAGATTGGAACCTGTTGGAGAACCAACAACACCAAGACCAAATAGACCACCAATTGACCCGTTGAAGAGGATTATAATGAAAACACTTAGTGAGTGTTATTATTTCCAAAAAGTTGAGGAGAGTGATCCTGTGGTGTTTAAAACACTAAAAGAAAAATTAAAATATTTCCACCCTGGATTTCATTCAACAACACCTGAAGGATTAAATTCAAGACTAACATTCTTATTACAATGTGTTAGACCGGGTGATACAATACCAATTAAAGGATTATCAGATGCGTCTGATTTGAATGCAAGAAATACTTCATTTGGTCCTCCACCAGTTTGTGTATTAAGAGTTGGGGATTTTTATCATTCTAAAGTTATTATTAAAGATATTAATATAACATTTGATGATTCTACATGGGATTTAAACCCAGAGGGTATTGGTGTTCAACCAATGATTGCTAATGTTACATTACAAATTAGTTTTATTGGTGGACAAGGTCTATCAAGACCAGTTGAGAGATTACAAAACGCATTATCATCTAATTTCTATGCAAATACTGAGATGTATGATGAAAGGTCAATCAACACTGCGGAGACAATTGATGGTAAAAATAGAGAAGAATTCACAAAAGAGTTTTTAGAAAAAATAAACGAAAGAATACCAAAACCTGAAGAATCTACGAATGATAATAAAGGTAATGAATTGGTGGAAGGTGAGTTTATTGGTGTACTTTCAGAGTCTTCATTAAGATATGATGGGTTAGTAAACACTTTATATGAGACTTCTGAAAAATATTTTGATAGTTACCCAACACTATATAATCTTTTTGTAAAAGATTATGGTACATCCATTTCAACAATGATTCTACATCCTAACTATAGAGATATTAAAACATATGATGTTTTCAACACAACATCTTCAAGTGCGGGTTTAACTATTGATTTATTTGGTGAATATGCTAAAAGTCGGCCTTTATCATTTTATATAAATGCATTAAAAATTAAAATGACACAAGTATTGGAAACTATTAATATTAGTCAAATGATGAATCTTGATAGTATTTTATCAGTACCAAAACAAAATAAAGCCAATGAACTTTTACAACCATTTTTCAAAGATTTTATTGAAAAAGAAATTAATGGTATATCAGATAAAAAACAATTAGGTGATTTTATAACGGTTAGAAACGAAGTTATTGACGCGTTTGATAAACTTAATTTTGTTGTCAAATATGGTTACGACGTAAAAATTGAAAAGGATGTTGTAACTAAAGGTACGTTATCAGGATTTACATATGATTTATTATATGATGAATATGAAAACTGTGTAAATTATTTTCAAGAGAATTCAGACAAATTATATGAAGATTTAGATACATCAATAAATTTTAATAGTCCCGATATTTCTACCGATACACTTTCTGAATTATTATCTGTATTATTAAAAGAGGAAGATAAGTCATCTTTTAAAGCGGTTTTTTCGGTTGACACAACAATATTTGATGAAAAAACTGTTGAAAAAATAGAGAAGAAATTTGATTCGTTTATCAGTTCACCACTAAAAGATAAAAGTTTTAAGTTCAAAAAACTTAAAAATAGAAAAAATGAAAAGGAAATATCATTTATGGTAACAGAAAGTGAATTAACTGATGATGAAATCAAAAAAGAGGTTAAAAAATTAAAAAGTAAATATAACATTCCTCCAACGGATGATAAATTAAATTATTTTAGACCATGAGTAGAATTTATTTTGATAGGTATCAATTTTTCGTAGGTGATGGCAATTTTAGAATTGTGCCGGGAATTGAACTGCCGATTAAAGGAACCGATAGATATCATACGTTTAGACGTGGAAAAGATAGATTGGACAAACTATCACAAGAGTTTTATAATACACCAACATTTGGTTGGTTAATTATGACAGCAAATGCAAATGCCGGAACTAATGAGTTTGAATTACAAGACAATTTTATTTTAAGAATACCATTTCCATTGAATAGTAGTTTACAAGATTACAAAAGAGGAGTGGAATTGTATAATTTATATTATGGCGAACAATGATTTATCAAATAGTGAAAATATATTAATTAAGACCGACGAAAATAATTTAATTTATGTCGATCCTAATAGTGTATTAGTTAATAATGAGGTTCAACCAAGAAGTGTTTCTCAAGAAAGACTGGTAATGTATGTCAATCTTGAAGCAGATATTATACCAAGAACAACACTCACTTCCGATGGAGACAAAAACTCTTTAAGAAGTATTGCCAAAGGAACATTAAATTTCCTTTCATCACAAGTTGGTGATTCAACAGACCCAAACGATAGAAATTTCACAACTAATTGGACCGATGCGTATTTAGAGAGAACAGAAAGAAAATCTAAAGACGGGAACACAACTGGTGATTTTTTTCAAAATGATGGGACAGGTCAATCTTTTGGTATTGAAAGTATATCAGTACAAATAAAAGGTGCTAATCTTATTCCACAAATAACAATAGAGTTTGCAGATATTAGAGGTAAAACACTATTCGATTCCCCTGAAAATTCACCATATAAAAGTTTTTTTCATATTCCTTGGCCAATATTCTACCTTACAATAAAAGGTTATTATGGGAAGGCGATTAGATATAGACTTCACTTAGTTTCATTTAGCTCAAGATTTAATGCCAATAGTGGTAATTTTGAGGTGACAACAAAATTTGTCGGTTCAACATACGCTTACTTGAGTGACATCCCATTGAAGGCGGTGTTGAATGCTCCATATATGTTTATTAGAACTATTGAAGGTTCTCAGTCATTTAATGAAAAAACTGGATTATATGAAAAGAAAGCGTTAAAATCATCCAAAGGATATCAAATCCTACAATCGGTTTATTCTGAAATGAAACAGAAAAAATTGATTCCTGAAGACCTTCCTGTTAGAACTCTGAGAGAAATTTGTGCACTAGCATCAACTCTTGATAAAAGATTGGAACAACAGATTTTTGATGAGGTAATAGACCCCAAAGTCTTAGATGGTATTAGGACATATAGAGAAGTACTGAAAAACTTTGAAATCAAAGTAAACGGATGGAAAAATAAAAATTTAGATTTAACACTTTATAGTGACCAATTTACTTTTAACTCTGAAGTGTCCAGAGCCTATGCGTTAAAATCAAAGAACAAACTTGATTTAACATTAGTAACAGGTTCAACTAACAATGATACTTTAGAATACATTATAACGACTTTTTCTGAACAACTTAAAAAACAACAGAAAGTATTCAATGACAATGTTAAAAGTGGTGGAGCGGGAGTTGATACAAAATTATTGTCCAATTCACTATTACCAATAGATTCCTATTATGGTATTTTATCTAGTGACTCAACGAAATATTATATATTTTTTGAGAGAATTATATCGGATATTCAAACACTTCAAAAAGTCTTTTTCGAACAAAATGTTAAAGTAGAAAAGGAGATTGAAAGAAAGATGAATGAAATTATCAAAGACCCTAAAAAAGGTTTTGGATTTGAACCGACAGTAAGGAATCTTTTCGGAATATTAATGGCAAACGCCGAAGTATATGTTAGGTTAATGAAAGATGTTCATTCTGACGCATTTGATTTGGCGGAAGAAAGAAAAAGAATAATTGGTAAATTCTCAGATGAGTTTGGGGATTCCATATATCCGTGGCCTGAAATTAAAAAAACAACACCAGGTGATAAACAGAGAGTAATTGCGTATCCGGGTGAACCTGAATTACAAAGTAAGTTACAATCATTTAACAGTATATTATGGCCTGAAGTCTCATTCGTTGAAGAATTTATGGGTGTTTCAACAAATGTTAAAGACCCATTGGTTGAAAAAGAAGGTGGTGTAAATGATTTACAATATATCTTTGATAGTAATCAAGATGAATCGAGGATTAAGGACGTAAGTCAACTATTCAAAATACAACAAACACTACCATATTCAGATAGAAGACCGGTATCATTCTTATATGAAATTTATGAAAGAGCATTACAAATTACAATGTTCGATTCGTTTAATTCAACAGTATTGAGAGAATTGGCTGAGATTGAATTTGGAATGATTCAAGAAATTGCAGGAGAAGAGTTGGATATTATTGACATATTAAAAAATTATATAAAATCAAAAGATGATTTATTAGATTATATGGAAAAACTTTCACCATATGAGAGATTTCCATATTACGAAGATTCATTACCCACAACAAGATATATTAAAGAGGTAATATCTACTCCGTTTAAAATTGAACAATATGATGAAACGTTAACAGGAAAAACTGACACAACTCCATATGTGAAATTAGATAATTTTTTAATTAACTATACACCCGAATCATATAGAAAAAACATATTTCCATTTAGTTCCAACACTTATTTAGATTACATTGAAAAGGATAGTTTTACTGATGATGAACTTAAATTCGAAGGTTTGTTTAGAGTCGGTGTCGTTGGTAATGATTTTATATCTTCACCATTTGATAGATTTAATTGGATAAAACCACCATATTTTGATTTATCTGAGAATTTTAACATGTTTACTCAATCCCTATTTGTTGGAAAGAATGTAACAAATATATTGAATACACCATATTTTCATAAACAATTATATAGTGATTTTACAAAAACAAGTTCTTTTGGAAAATATGCCGGTTCAGCATATCTATTTTTGAATTCATTACCATATCATGATTTAGAAGATGAAATAAGATTATCAAAATCGGGAACACAAGGAGGAACTACATTACTACCACCTAAAAGAATGTCATCAATTTTTAGAGAAATTGGTGCAACTCACTATGTACCATATCATCTTATTGTTAAATGGGGATCAATATATCATAGATATAAAAGAAAGGTATTGGAAGGGGTAGATATTTTAACAGGGTTCACAACATCTAACAGTAATACCACAACCACTAATATTAATACTGATTTATTTTTTAATAATAATGAAACTGGAACAACATTTACAACTTTTACATTTAATTCAACAAATGTGAATTATTTGAATAATAAAGACGTTGGTGTTCATCCTTTCTATGATGCAATTTATCATCAAGTTGTTAATGATTACAATCACTACGTAGTTTCTTCTGGAAATACATCGTTTTCAGGTAATACAGTTAGTCAAAAAATAAATGGAAGAGTTAGACCTAAAGAAAATGGTTTGAATTATTGGACACAATATGTGGATAATTCAAAATTTGACACTAAAGATATGTCTTATACCATTTTACCTAGTGATGGTGGTAACAAATACATTAACTTAAAAGATGAGGTTGGTGTTGAACCATCTGATTTTGATTTTGACAAAACTGAACAACTTAATTTTAGATTACTTTGGCAGGATGAATATATCAATGACAGTTTTAGTGGTGAAACATTTTTTGATTATGATGAATACAATATTAGTCTAACTAGAGACATATATGCAATCAGTTCAAATCAAAAGAAGGTTTTTGATTTAATTGGGACATTTAGTCCTCAGATTTTAGATGAGTTTGAGGAAATATTTCTACAATTCAGTTCTGAATTGATTGATATTGAAGATCCGTTTAAAAAATTCCCAAAGGTAAAATATGACAATTTCCAAAAATTATTGAAGGAAATCGTAAAAATTGAGAAGAAATCAGATGATGGAACGGATATAGAAGATATTATATTAAAAATTAAAAGTAGACAAAAACAAAAGTTAGTTGTTTTATCTGAACAACTAACAAAAGCAGATAACTATCTTAAAATTACATTAGGTAATCCAAAAGAATTGGATGCATATGTATTAAACAACTATATTGATCAGACTGAATCGTGGGGGTCATATGATTTTACATCTCAGAGTGGTAATACAAAATATATTGAATTATATGTTGGACAAAATCCTGACTCAGGAATCACATATCAAGACTTTTTTAGAATTTCAGACATAAGATTGGATGAAGAAAATGTATTGTTATTTAGACCTCTAATTCTTATTTATGGTGGATATCTAAAGTTTAATGGAACCAATACAAGAGAACAGTTTTCACTTTATTTAAAAAATAACATAATAGATAAAAAAACAACCACAAACGAAACTGGTGGATCAAATAATAGATTAGATTTATTTCTTATACAATTAATATCAAAGTTTCCATCATTAAAATTAGAAAGAAATGATTTTGCCGTCAATTTTGTTGATGGTTATAATAATAGACAGGTCAAAGTTGAACTTTATAATAGTTTTAAATCATTTAATGATAAGTGGGTTGCGGGAAATTCACTCGGACAAAGATTATTATTTGAGGAGTTTCTATTTTTAGATCGAGCAAATAGAGACATTGGAAGTAAAACTTATCTAAATTTAAGTAAATTCATTGATTTAATTGATGATAGAAACGATAATATAGATTTGTATTCTGCAATATCTACATTATTAAAAGGTACTGGATTTGATATGAGAGCATTACCAGCATATATCAATTTCTATGGGACAAATATTTCAAATAGATCTAAAATAACACCTTCTAAAAAAGTTGCTGAGAATTTATTCGGTACATTCTTAGATGTTGATTATGAAGAATCATCACCTAAAATAATCATTCAATTCGTAGGACCCACATCAAAACATCCATCGGATATGAGTAAAGATTATAAATTTAATGATGATAGTTTTGACATTTCAAATAGAAATAAAAACCCATTAATTGCAACATTACCTGAATTATATGATATTGACCAATTAAATAAATCTAATAAGGTTGTTGCCTTTGAAGTAAGTTTTGGTGATCAATATCAAAACATTTTTAAAGGGGTGTCATTGGACCAAACAACATTAAAAAACTCATCAGAATCATTCATTGTTTTGGAAAATCTTGCAAGATCTGAATCAGGTGCGGGTACATACAATGTTGATGTTAGTTTGTTTGATTACTATAGACAGGCATCTTATTCTTGTGATGTGAGTTGTATGGGTAATGTTATGATACAACCAACAATGTATTTTTATCTGAAGAATATTCCAATGTTTAGAGGAACTTATTGGATTACTGAAGTCAGTCATAATATTAGAGATAATAATATTGAAACAAGTTTTAAAGGTACGAGAATACCGGTTGCCGCATTACCTGACCCTGAAGATTCGTTTGTATCAAGTTATAAGTCACTATTTGATAAGATAACAAATGCTGCTCGTGCGGTTGTTAAAAAGATAGAATCTGCAAATACTACCAGTACAACCGAACAAACAATTAGAACAGACTTTGGAAATTTTGTTACCGATATGGGAACAATTAAGATTAATGGTGAACAACTTATTAATACTTCAGGAATTAGTCAATTTGGTATTCCATTTAATGGTTATGGTAATGAAAAATACATACAGAAAGTTACCTATAGACAACAAAATGGACAAGAAGGTGAATGGTTTAGAGCAAAAGTTGCCAGAATGGGATTGGAATCTACCATATATGAATTATCAGATTCTTCACACATGTCATTATTGAGTAAACTTCAAAATACTATTAACGTAAATTCTGAAGGACAAACCGGATTAAAGTGGTCAGAACTTAAAGAATTGTCGAACTCTCATTATTTCTATTCAACTAAGTTTCAATTTAGTAAAAGTATAACTGCAGATAAAATAATCACGGGTGTTACCGAATTCTTGAACCCTAATAATAATAAACAATTTACACTTAATCCAAATTACGATTTGGACAGAAGAGTCGATACTTTGAATGTTTCAGGTCCTGTTAATGTTGGACCATTTATCGATGGTTATGGAATTGGACTTTCAAATAAATTAATGAGTGAATTGAAAATTGTAGAAGGGGAAATTCTTTATTTTAGGATAAAATAAAAACATTAATAATAAACGGGATATTTATATTTATAATAAAATCATTATGGATAATAATAAATTAAGAAACACCGTAGACAATTTTTTAAACACAAAACAAGTTAGAAAGGTATCTAATGACGGGATGGAACGTGAAGAATGTGACTTAGCAACTGGTGAGTGTTATGTTATCAGGTCTAAAGATGGGATTGTTGAAAGAATAAATAAAAAATACGTTACCGAAGACGGTAGACAACTTTTACAAGATTAATGCTATGAGTTTAGAAAAAAAGTTACACGAAGAGTTAATGCGTTTTAATGCAATTAACAAATACGCTAAAAAAATGATTATGGAACAGGATGCACCACCTGCTGATCCGGCGTTGGCAGGAGATTTACCACCAGCACCACCTGCAGATGCTCCACCTATGGGTGCACCACCGATGGACATGCCACCACCAGCACCTGAAACCGACAATGTCGAAGAGATTGATATTACTGATTTGGTTAATATGACCAAAAGTATCAAAAAAGAAATGGATGACAAAAAGGTGGAACAAGATGGTGTGGTGAATAAGATGGACGATGTTTTCAGCAAACTATCTGATTTGGAAAGTAAGTTAACCCAAATGGATATGGTAATGTCTAAAATTGACCAGTTAGGTTCCAAAGTAGAAACTATGAGAGAACCAACTGCACAAGAAAAATTAGAAATGAGATCATTAGATTCATATCCATTTAGTCAAAATCCACAGCAATTTTTTGCAATGAAACAAGATCAAATGAGACAAAGTGGTAAAAATGAATACGTTTTATCAAAACAGGATATTAATGACTATTCAAAAGAAACTATAAGACAAACATTTAATCCTGATAGACAAGAAGATGAATCTAGATTCTAACATTAATTTTTTCATGGGACTACAAGTCCAAATGAAAATAAACCATTGGCAAACAAAGGGTTATGCTAGACACATTGCATTTGGTGAGTTTTATGGTGTCATGGATGGTTTAATCGATACATTTGTTGAAAGTGCAATGGGAAAGTATGGTAGATTCACTTTGACTGAAGAGAATAAGACGATTCAATTAAATAATTTGTCAGATTTAGATATGAAAGGTCTTATTAACACCGTTAGGGAAGCACTCGTTCAAATGGAATTGGATGAAGTAGACATGGATTTATTAAACATCAGAGATGAGATGATTGCAGAAGTTAATAAATTATCATATCTCTTAACTTTAGAATAGTTGAAAAAAATTTCTTAAAAAATAAAGGCCCGAGTTTTTTAATTCGGGTTTTTTAGTTTATACTTTATGAGTAACGTTATCATTAAATTTAAAATTTAACTAATATGTCAACATTTGATGCAGTACTGGCTCAGTACGAAAAAAGTAAACAAGCCACAGGTGGCAACGCAAACAAGGTCTCACAAGAAGACAGATTGAAAAAGTATTTTACCACTCTCCTACCAAAAGGTTCCCGTGGTGAAGAAAGAAGAATTAGAATTTTACCAACTAAAGACGGAAGTTCACCTTTTGTTGAGGTGTATTTTCACGAAGTTCAAGTTGATGGTCAGTGGTTAAAACTATATGACCCAAAACAAGAAGGTAAAAGATCACCGTTAAATGAGGTTTACCAAAGTTTAATGGAAACTGGTGTAGAATCAGATAGAGAACTTGCTAGACAATATCGTTCTCGTAAATTTTACATCGTTAAGATTATTGATAGAGACCATGAAGAAGATGGTGTTAAATTTTGGAGATTTAAACACAACGCTAAGAACGAAGGTGTTTTAGATAAAATCTTCCCAATCTTTAAAAATAAAGGAGATATTACGGATGTTGTCAAAGGAAGAGATTTGATTCTCTCTTTGGGACTAACTAAAGCGGGAACAGGAAAAGAATATACAACTATTAATTCCGTAATTCCTGAAGACCAAGGTCCACTTCACGAAGACGAAAAAAAGGCAAATGAATGGGTTAGTGACTCATTAACATGGTCTGATGTTTACTCTAAAAAAGGGGAAGACTATCTTGAATTGGTGGCAAATGGAGAAACTCCAAAATGGAGTACTGAAAGTAATAAATGGATTTCAGCATCTCAGTTGGAATCACGTTCAGAAGAAACATTCAGTCCTCCTAAAAAATCCCCACCTGTTGTCGATCCTCAGGATGATGACGATACTGACAGTGATTTACCATTTTAATTAATTAAGGACATCCTCAGAGACATTTCTATTGGGGATGTCCTTTAAAAAAACAAAAACATGGCAATTAAAAAAACAGATTTTAGTTCAATTAAGAAAAAGTTCTCAAAAGAAGCTGAATATAAACCAGATCGATTTTTTGATTTGGGTGATGCGTTTATAGATGCAACTGGACTTCCAGGACCCGCTATTGGACACATCAATATGTTTTTGGGACATAGTGATACAGGAAAAACTACAGCACTTGTTAAGGCGGCAGTTGATGCACAAAAGAAAGGTGTTCTACCTGTGTTCATTATTACTGAACAAAAATGGAATTGGGACCACGCGGTTTTAATGGGTTTTAATAAAGAAGATGATTTTTATCTTTTTAATAGTGATTTTGAATATATTGAACAAATCACTGACTTCATTAATGACGTTTTAACTGCACAAGAAAAAGGTGAAATACCACACGATATTTTGTTCTTGTGGGATTCGGTTGGTTCTGTTCCATGTAAAATGACATTTGATGGTAAGGGTGGAAAACAACACAATGCGTCCGTTTTATCTGATAAAATAGGTATGGGTATTAACCAACGTATATCAGGTTCAAGAAGAACTGATAAACCTTATACTAATACCCTAATCATTGTTAATCAACCTTGGGTTGAGTTACCCGATAATGCATATGGACAACCAAAAATTAAAGCAAAAGGTGGTGAAGCTATTTGGTTGAACTCAACTTTAGTATTCTTATTTGGTAACCAAAAAGGTGCGGGTACCACTAAAATTAAGATAACAAGAAACAAACGTGATGTCAACTTCGCAAGTAGAACTAAAATTTCTATTATGAAGAATCACGTTAATGGTATCGGTTTTGCGGATGGAAAAATTATGGTAACACCTCATGGTTTCATGAAAGCAAAGGAACCTGCTGAGGAAAAGTTATCAATACAAGAATACGCAAAGGAAAATTTGGACTACATCAGTAAATTATTCGGTGAAAAAGTTACTGACGTTAGTGAACTAGCATTCAAATCTGAAACCTCGTCATTTGACGACGAATAAAAAATACTAAATGTCTGTATTATTAGTTGATGGTGACAATTTACTTACGATTGGTTTCTATGGTCTTAAGAATCATTTCTATAAGGGAAAACACATTGGTGGAATTTTTCATTTTATTAATACTCTTAGAAAGTCGTTTGAGACATATCATTTAGACAAAATCGTTGTCTTTTGGGACGGTAAAGATGGTTCACAATCTAGAAGAAAAATCTACCACCAATACAAAGAGAATAGAAAAAACAGGATTAGAAGTGAAGAAGAAATAGACAATTACAATTATCAAAGACACAGAATAAAACAATATCTCGAAGAATTATACGTAAGACAGGGAGAATTTGAGTTTTGTGAAAGTGATGATTGTATTGCCTATTATTCACTTAGTTCCCAAGAAGAAAATAAGATTATTTATTCTTCTGATGGGGATTTAACACAACTTGTTTCAGAAAACACTCACATATTCAATCCGTCACATCAAAAACTCTATAAGGTCAATGACACAATAATTTACAGTCATGAACCTATTCACATAGATAATGTGAAATTAGTGAAGATGTTGTGCGGAGACCCATCTGATAATATTTCGGGAATAAAAAACATGGGGGTTAAAAGGTTATTAACCTTATTTCCTGAGATACGAGATAGAGGAGTTTCGTTAGAAGAAGTTATAGAACGCACCAATCAACTATTCGAACAGGATAAACATAATTGGTTATATAAAAACATTTTAACCGGTGTAACCAAGTATGGAGTGTTTGGTGAGGAATTCTTTCAAGTGAACAAAAGAATAGTTAGTTTAGAAGAACCATTTCTAACTGATGAGGCGAAGGAAAATATTGATTTATTAATTAATGATGTTTTAGACCCTGAAGGCCGTTCATATAAAAACATGATGAAAATGATGACGGAGGATGGCATCTTCAATTTACTACCAAAATCGGATGATGCATGGACTAATTTCCTAAATCCATTTTTAAGATTAACAAGAAAAGAAAAAAATAAAAAAAAAATAATTAAAATTAACAATTATGAATAATCAACAAGAAATCACAAAATTTGAATTTTTGTTTACATTAGATGGGAATATCGTGTGTCAAAGATTCTTCAACGTAAAAAATCATAATCCACAAGCAAGAAGAAGTATGGATTTACACGAATATGTAAAAAATATTTCGGAAGATATTAGTGAAGATTTGAAAATAAAAACATCCGATTATCTGTGTGAAAATCAAAATTATTTCTCAAATTTGGATGTTGTGGAAGATAGTTCAGAAGATAAAAAAGAGGACTTTTTAATTGAAATTAAACTGAACGATGATGTATTTATTTCAAGAATATTTCCCGCACACTACTATCACCCAAAGGTAAGATATACTGTGGATATTCGTCCAAAATTGAGAGGAATTTTGTCAGACTTAACTGACATATTGTCATCCAAAAATTTGGAAACAACATATTTGAATTATCAACTTTAAAATAAAAAAAATGTCAGAAGAAAAGAATTTTGGTTATCTAGGTCACACGTTTCAACAACAATTAATAAAGTCCATCATTGAAGATAAAAAATTTGGTGATGTTATTATTGATGTTTTAGAAAGTAAGTACTTTGATAATAATTCATTTAAGTTCATTATGGAAAACATTAAGGAACTTCACTTGTCTTACAACAAAGTACCCAACTATGAAACATTGGCTCAAAAAATAATGTCTGAAGGTGGTAACAAAGATGTTAACCGTCCACACATTGATACACTAGAATCAATCAAAAATTTGGAGAAAAATGATGAGTTTGTCAAAGACAAATCATTAAATTTCTGTAGACAACAAAATCTTAAAAAGGAATTGAAGGTTATTCAATCCATTATTGATAATGGAGAATTTGAATCCTATAATAAGATTGAACAAAAAATCCAAAAAGCATTGCAAGTTGGTATCATGAACGATACTGTTGTGGACGTTTTCCATAACATAGACGACGCACTTGAAAAGGATTATAGATTACCTATCAGAACAGGTATTGTTGGATTAGACAACGTATTAAAGGGTGGTTTAGGACGTGGAGAATTGGGGGTAATATTGGCACCAACCGGTACAGGAAAAACAACCATAATAACCAAATTTGCTAACACCGCATATAATGATGGGTTTAATGTTCTTCAAATATTTTTCGAGGACAATGAAGCTCAAATTAAGAGAAAACATTACACAATTTGGTCAGGAGTTGCTCCCGATGAACAACCTGAATTTAAAGAAGAAGTATTATCTGCTGTTAGAGAACAACAAGAAAGATCTTCTGGTACTTTGAAACTATCGAAATTACCGAGTGATAATGTTACCATTTCTGAAATTAAATCTAAGATTAGAAAAATGATTTCAGAAGGTTTTAAACCTGATTTGGTACTAATTGATTATGTCGATTGTATCTCACCTGAAAGAAGTGTTGATGGTGAAGAATGGAAGGGAGAGGGTTCAATCATGAGAAGTTTAGAATCAATGACATCTGAATTTAATATTGCTATTTGGACTGCAACTCAGGGTAACAGAGGTTCAATTTCATCTGAGGTTGTTACTGGAGACCAAATGGGTGGTTCTATTAAGAAGGCACAAATTGCACATATCATCCTTTCAATTGGTAAAACACTTGAACAAAAGGAAAACAATTTAGCAACATTAAGTTTGTTGAAATCTCGTGTTGGTAAAGATGGTATCATTTGGCAAAATTGTAAATTCGACAATCAATTCTTGGTAATTGATACTGAATCACAAAACACTTTGTTGGGACACGAACATCAACAAGAAGAAAGAAGAGGAAACAGAGCCGCTGAAGTGTTTAGAAAAGCACAAGAAAAGAAAACTAGAGTTTAAATTATAAAAGATATGAGTAAGTTATTTACAGATAGAATTGCGTTCAAACCATTTGAATATCCCGAATATTATAGTGAGGGTTGGTTAAAACAAATGCAGGCATTTTGGTTACATACTGAAATTCCTATGCAGGGTGATGTTAAAGATTGGAATGAAAATCTTACCAAAGAAGAAAAACATTTGGTTGGAAACATTCTTTTAGGATTCGCTCAAACCGAATGTGCTGTAAGTGATTACTGGACTGGTATGGTTACCAAATGGTTTCCAAAACACGAAATAAAGCAAATGGCAATGTCTTTTGGTTCACAAGAAACAATCCATTCAGTGGCATATTCATATCTAAATGAAACACTTGGATTAGATGATTTCGCTGGGTTTATGCACGATGAAGTCATGAAAGAACGATTCGAACTATTAACCAACACTACAGCAGATTGGACACCAAAAGATTTGGGTACTAATCACAAGGCTAGAGTTGAAGTCGCTCGTTCACTTGCAATATTTTCAGCATTTGCTGAAGGTGTTGCCTTATACTCCTCATTTGCTGTGTTATATTCTTTTCAAATGAGAAATCTATTAAAAGGAATTGGCCAGCAAATGAAGTGGAGTGTAAGAGATGAATCACTCCACTCAAAGATGGGTTGTCAACTATTTAGACATATGTGTGAAGAGTTTCCAGAACTATTAGAGGAAGCAAAAACTTCGATTTACGAGGCAGCAAAAATCATTAGAGACTTGGAACACAAATTTATTGACAAAATTTTCGAAATGGGTGATTTGGAAAATCTTAAAAAAGATGACCTAAAAGAATTCATTACCAAAAGAGTTAATGAAAAGTTAAGAGAGTTGGGTTATACTCAAACTAAGGGTACTGAAGATTATTTTGAATATGATGAAAATAAAGCTTCTGAATTAGATTGGTTTTATAATCTTACTGGAGGAGTTACACACACAGATTTCTTCGCATTAAGACCTACCGACTATAGTAAAGCGGGTGAGGGTGAGAATTGGGATGATATCTTTTAATTAAAAAAAATTTTATTATTATATGAAGAACTACGGAGAAGAACTCGGGTGGGAATTAGATGTTGATTTTCCATCATGGGGGAATACAGAAATTTACGTAAAAACGATATCAAAGGGATATCTTTTACCGGGTGAGAAACCAAAAGATGCTTATTGGAGAGTATCAACTAAAATTGCACAAAGATTGGGTAAACCACATTTGGCAACTAAATTCTTTGATTATATATGGAAAGGGTGGTTGTGTTTAGCAACACCGGTTCTTTCAAATACAGGAACTGATAGAGGACTCCCAATTTCATGTTTTGGTATCGATGTCGGTGATAGTATTTTTGAAATTGGTAATAAAAATCTTGAATTGATGTTACTTGCAAAACACGGAGGTG
>Ga0208359_1000101_pt1 | contig 17672 bp, 21 predicted proteins | sample LakMenEpi26Aug09_FD_150732 | JGI IMG/M metagenome (GOLD analysis project Ga0208359, IMG submission 150732) | Freshwater microbial communities from Lake Mendota, WI - 26AUG2009 deep hole epilimnion (SPAdes) | ecosystem: Environmental > Aquatic > Freshwater > Lake > Epilimnion/Euphotic zone ... | reverse complement strand
ATAATGGGTTAAATTATGACACTGACCGCAAAACTGCTTTAGGAAAATCTCACGTTATCCGAGCTAAAAATCAAAATCCTGATATCCCCTCGAATTGTCCAGAAAACCAAACATTCTTAACAGTTGCAGAAATGGGATTAAGCGCCTTTGGTGGTAAGGATTCTCCTATCTGTCAATCGTGTCCACTACTTAATCAAGGTTGTTTATTTTTGGAAAACAGACGGTACACATTAACCAATGAAAGGTTAATCCGTGCCGATATCAACTCGATACACCCATCAAGTGAGGATATTCTGATCCTTGATGATTTAAGTATCGTTAATACTCATCAAACTATTATCAGAATTGACGAACTTTTGAAGACAGTTGGCAAGCTGCAACTAAGAGACGATGATCGTATTTTTAAAATATTACGATTGATTCTAGTTGCAGTTTACAAGGCATTAAAAGCAATTACAACCGAGAAACAGAAGTATGGAATCAGCCATCGGGACGTAATGAAATTAATGCCAACTATTGACGAATTAAATCAATTAATTTTTGATTTATATTCTGATGATTGGTTAGCTTGTGATAATGTTTGGGGGACTCCAATCTATCATTATGAAATGATTGATGGGGAGCCTACTGCTACTAAGGTAATCGGTGAAGATTTTATCGCTCCTTCATTAAATGATCTAAAAAATGAATGCTATAAAATTCTTGAGAATTACGCTAAATTTATCAACGGATTACAGACACCTGAAGAAAAACAGCAAGCAATTAAAGATAATATAATTCCGTCTTGGTTGCCAGCTTTATTTGATTGTCTGCTAGGTAATAAACGGATTAATTTATCAATTAATAACGGTAAATTAACCATCACTAAGTTATCCAAACGTCATCGGAATATTATCAAAGGTGCAGGGTTTTCAATCGCTTTAGATGCCACAAAATCTAAGCAGGATTACGCTCTATCTTTAGGGATTAGTTCAGATGAAATTTTAGAGGTATCAGAAGTTAAACAGGATACTCCTAACTTAACTATTCACATTGTCAAGGGAACGGGTCAAGGGGGGAAACAACGGCGGGATGGTAAACAAGATAAATACACGATTGCTGTTAATGCGATCGCGCAGCGCCACCAAGGGCAAAACATTGGGGTAATTGACCATAAGAGCGCAATAGATAGCTACCAGGACTTAGGGCACAAATTAGGTTATTGGTACAGAGACACGCGGGGATCTAATCAATTCCTAGATACTCAAGCCATGATTAGCATTGGCCGTCCCTGTCCTAATCTGGGTCAAGTCGCCGCCGAATACCAAACATTAACGGGTTATTCTCCTACACCGGATAAACGCACGGGACGTTACGGGGGATGGGTCAATCGGAAAATCAAAGCCGAATTAATTCAAGATGTGGGACGGCTCCGAGCGCACCTAAGACCCGATGAACAGTTGCACAGCTATTTAGTCGCTGATCTGGATGATGACACCATAAGCGCCACTAGACTCGCCTACCCAACTGCAACAGTAATCATCGAGGATATTTACGATATTGCACCCGGCGCGGCTTCAAAAGGTGTCCAAACAGAGCGGGGGATTATTGAGGCTTTATGGTCATCGGTTAAGTCCGGTGTAGTCGCAACCATTGACGATATCGCTGAACAATTAGGAATCACTAAGGGGGGGGTAAGTAAAAACCTCAAAGACCGATTAGGAATAGGTTTCAGGGAGGTAAAAAAAAGTTTACTTTTGTTATATAGGGCTATTAATAACAAAAGTAAACTTTCTGAACTCGATTCTGATGCGCTCTACATCGCGTTGGAATACCTACCTAATGTCGTCCGAGACTTTGAACGGGGGGACACCACCCCTGCTGATGTGATTTTTGAGATGATAACGACCGCTAAAGCGTTTGGTGAAAGGCAATTCAGGCATATTTTAGCCGCGACTCCTATCCCAATACTTTGCAAGTTGTTGGGGGCGGTGTTGCGATTCGTCCCTCCAAAAATATTGACTGAATTGATACCAATATCTCCACAATTAGCAACCGCTTAACAACTAACAACAACTAGGACAAAAAAATGTATCAATTAAATTTGTTTGACTCCCAAAATGGGGGTCAAACCCAGGACTCCTATACCCAAAATCTGATTATCTCCCCTAAAAATTTCGAGTTAAGGGATTATCAGAAAGAACTCAAAAGCCATATATATCAGTTAATCCGAGATGATTATAAACGGATTTTAGTCTATGCCCCAACGGGTTCAGGAAAAACTGCAATACTATCATCTATTCTCAGTGATTGCCTAAGCAGAAATAAGAGAGCGATGCTAATTATCCATCGTGACTTTTTAGTTGAACAGTCCAGAACTGCAATGATTAAAACTGGGATTGATTCTAATAATATTGGTGTTATTAAAGCAGGATATCGGGAGGATCGCGATCGCATGATTCAGATAGCGGGACTGCAATCACTTCAGAACCGACCGACCCCCGACGGGCTTGACCTTGTAATTCTGGATGAATGCCACTCCACAGCCTTCTTTAAGCACTATCAAACGATAAAACAGGAAACGCTTAACGCCGTTCACTTAGGGTTTAGCGCGTCCCCTTGGAGACTTAAATCAACAGACGAATATTTTGGACTGCATTTTGACGCAATAGCTGAAGGGCCTGGAATTGGTGAGTTGATAGAACGGGGCTATTTGTCACGGCCCCGATATTACGGGTACGGTGGTTTAGTGGACATAACAAAATTAGACACCAACAAATCAGGGGAATATAAGGATAGTCAGATGGAATCGGAATTTATCAAGTCAGAGGTTCCCAAGGCCGTCACAGAAAAAATATTAGAGTTGGGCGACGGACGGACGGGAATTATATTTAACGCCGGTGTAGAACAATCACAAATTCAAACCCAGTTACTAAATAACGCAGGGGTTCCCACAGTTCACCTTGACGCTAATACCCCGTTTAAGGAACGTCAAATGTATTTTGATAAGTTAGCATCGGGTGAAATCCGTTGTATAAGCTCTATCGGTTGTTTAACAGAAGGTTTTGATGTTCCTAGTATTAGCTTTGTTGTCTTGTCCCGTGCCACAAAATCCAGAGCTTTATATATCCAAATGTCCGGGCGCGGATTGAGAATTTCACCCGATAAAACAGACTGCTTAATCTTAGATTTTGGGGGGAACGTTAAACGATTGGGAATGTTAAATAAAAAATTCTTAATAACATTAGAACCGACTCCAAAATATGAAGATGATTCAATGTTAAAAGAGTGTAATAACTGTCATTCAATGGTGTCAATTTTCGCTAGAATTTGCCCTGATTGTGGTTATGTTTTCCCGTGTGGAGATGGTAAAGAAGACGATACAACAGCCTTTGAACAAGCCTTTGGTGAGTTATTCGATGATGAAACATTAATCCAAGTTAAGTATGCTCGTTCACAGCGTAAAGCCCGTTTTACCAAACAGCAACCGCCCGACAAATTATGGGAAACTTTCAGCGACAAACACAATGGAGACGGTAAAACATTCATATGTAACGATTGGTTATTTGGTGCAATATTTGGGGGGCGAGATAATAATTACAATCGTCAATTATTATTAGAGTATTTAGAACAGTTTGCACCCTTGAATGAGAGAACTAAAACGAATTGGGTTAAACATCACATTGAACTTGAATTCGGAAAACCCGGACGGCAATATCGAACGGGTAAAAATACTAATACTCAAGCAAAAATAGGTCGGAATACAAGGCTTGATTGGTGGGAAATCTTACAATGCAGTCCGGGGTCAAACTGGGATGAAATCAAAAATAATTACCGAGAATTAGTTAAAATTTATCATCCAGATTCTAGCGGATTCGATTCAAATTATGAAATGCAATTACTAAATATTGCCTTTGATAGAGCTAAAGAACTTTTAAGTTAGTTGGGGAATTTGGGGGGAGCGATCGCATTATTCCCCCTCCTCCTCCTCTAAATTCTCAAAATACTCAATTAAAATATGAAACTGATATAAATGATTCATAATAGCAATGTAAGCTGAAATGCCTTGTATGGCGGCTTTTGCTTGAATATGCGCCCCGGCTTTGATAGCAACAGAACAAGCTTCAAGCGCGTCATCCATCAGACAACAATTTGCATAAACTTTATTAGAAAGGTTTATGGCTCGCATCGAATTAGCAAAAACCTGATCCATTAATATCTCTAAATTTCGCCTTTGTTTTTCTAAATTTTCCTTATATTCCCGCCGTTGTTCGGCTTTGTTTAATTCCATAATTTCAGCATGATCATTTATTAATTTTTGCCGTTCCGTATCCCAGAATGGTTGTTTTTTCCAATATCTTATTGAAGGCTCGGATGTTCCAATTTGTCTGGCGACTTCCCGATTAGATAGATGGGGATTGTCCAGTAATAGCTTGATAGCTTCTCTAATTAAATCAAGTCTAAAATTTTTGATAACGCAAAGTGACGCAAAAGTATAGTTTAAGACTAACACACCCAGAACCCCCAATGGTCGGGGCTTTAGGGGTGTTTTGAAGTTGTGATAATTTTACGGTTTGCAGTTCAATCTAAACCGATGTTCTCCTTTGAGCATTCCGACGTACTTAAACCCATAATCCGATTCATAGGTTGCCAACTTCTGGCTTTTTGGTTTTCCGTTTAGCTTGAGAACAAAGCAATCCCCAATCCGATGCCCCTCCATTGGTGGGGTAAGTTTGAATTTTTCATTAATGAATTTAACAAGTTCACCCCTGGGAATAGTGCCAGTAAAATCAATTTCTTCTGGGTTTGATTCCGGTTGGGTTATTGGTTCCGGTTCCGGTTCCGGTTCCGGTTCCGGTGACGAAATCTGGGTTGGAATCGGTGTTGTTTCCTGGCCAGGAAATAAGGTTAATTGCTTGTTACCCGCCGCCAATTCAGTTTTGAGGTTGGCGATCGCCACGTCCCTCTCCAATAGTTCTGCCATAACGCCGCTTAATTTGGTTTCAAGTTCGGCAATAGTCGAAACCTGATCATTGTTTCCTGCAACAACGCCGCTAATTTGGGTTTCAAGGTTGGCGATCGCATGATTCTTAACTTCTAATTCATCCCTCACCCGGTCTAATTCCGATGTGAGGGTTAGGACTTTCCCGACTGTGCCGCCTCCAAATTAGCTACTCGCGCCTCCATGTTGGGGTCAATTGTCGGGGGTTGGGTGTTGGCAATTTCACCCCTAAGTTTTTCAAATACCCTAGCTGTCAATATGTCTATATCAATATCTATATTTTGGATAGACTCAACAACGGGAGCAAACGCAACCGCGCCTAGTTCTCCCGCGTCCAAACTGTTCTGAATAAAATTGGTTAACGCTTTACTTGCTGATAGTCCCTTGTTATCGCAAAGGATTTTAAATTTGTCCCAATTGGATTCGTCAACCTTAAACGTCGCTAACTTCTGACCTTCTGGCAGTGTGTATTTAGTAGCCATAACTGTATATACCCTAAATCTATCTCTATAGTATAGCTTAGATATAGATTTAATATAGATATCTGTATATATAAATATCTTATATACTCAATATATACCCTATAAGTTATCCGTATATATTACCTATATACAAATTCCTAGCAATCGTATATATTAGTTATATAGACAGGTGAGGGGGAAACGATACAACCCTTTCACCGGAACACTTCAGAACCTCGACAACTTAGGAGAATCAACCATGAAAGCATTAACTGTTATCGCTGCAACTACTTACGCGATCGCCCTTTGGATTTTTGCACCCCGTTCAGTCTGGGAACGGGAATTGGCAGTCGCTAAACGTAATCAATGCCGATTAACCGAATCAACACCGGAACATAAACCCGAACCAACACCACCAACAGAACCGGAACCCATTATCGAGATTGTGGAAACCACACCGGAACCCGAACCGAGCGCCCAAACAGTCCCAACACCCGAACCGGAAACTGTACCGGAAACTGTACCGGAAACTATACCGGAAACTATACTAGAGTCTATACCCGAACCCAAACAGTCTAAACAGTCTATACAAACATCAGAGGGAACGGTATATACAAACTGGACTACTACGCAACTCCGAGACGAAGCTAAAAAACGTAAACTCAACTGGCGGCCCTTGGTAGATGGTAAGCGGACACCCCTCAAAAAACCTGATTTAATCGCACTCCTAAAAACTTAATAAACCCGAACCCCTCACCCAGAGGGGGGTCTAACTCTGTCTATACTGACGTATAGCCCTAGCTTATATATCCAGTATATACCCTATAATTAATTAGTATATATTAGGGGTTTACATTTACTGGGATATCGTATATATTATAAATATAGACAGAGAGACAAACGGCTCAAACTTTCCACGGTTCACCGCTCGCCTCTCCTAACCCTAGTTAAAGGACTTAAGACAATGGTATCTCAAATTCAGTCAACTCAAGCCACAATCACAACCGAGATCATCTCAAGCTACTACTCGGATTTTGACGGCCTGACTTACGACAAAATTCAAATGACTTACCCAGATGGAACAGTTGAAACCCGCGTTGGTTGGACTGAATTAAACGACGATGGTCAAACAGTCCACTTCATCCGTACCGAGAAGGGTGCAATTTTAAATGGCAATTGGGCAACAACCCGAACAAATAAATGGTTAGTTGCTTACAAAACCCTGAAACCTGCTACACAACCCCGACCCGTGCGAATCCCTGAAATCCGTTCATTTAACGGCAAAATTGCGAGCGCGGGACGGATTAAAAGCAATCCAGATATGGATATCACCGAGGAACAATACGACAAAATTATGAGTGATTATCGGGTATCGCTCGGTTGGTAACTAACAATAATCGGGGGTGAAATTCCCCCCTAGCACTTCAAAACTTAGGACTTAAAACAATGAGTAAACTATTAAATGCAATCGTCAAGTATCCCGCAGGAAAAGTGTTTCAAACTCAATACGGTGAACGGTGCAACGCCGTTCTGACTATAGGGGATGATGAGATCAAAATATGGGCAGAACCCGGCACTCCAAAGGGGCAACAATTACAGTCTCTTAAACGAGGGGAAACGGTGTTATTGGTTGACGATAACGGAAAATACAAACTATTAGAATCCGACACTAAAAACGGTAATTCTAACACCAATGGAAACGGCAACAGTAACGGCAAAACTAACAAGAATTACGAGCCATTGACCCCTGACAAAAAACGGGAAATTGCAGTCTATATCGCTGATATGGCGGGGCTTTATGGCTATTGCTTAGAACAAGCCAAAACACTGAATAAGGAGGATTTAAGCCTACCACCTGAAGCTGTTAAGGACATAGCTACAACGTTATTCATCGCATCACAAAAACACTTTAACCCGTAAACCATTGGGGGTGAAATATCCCCCTATCAACCAACAATAATAGGAGCAAAAAATGGCACGTTTTCAATGGCAACTAATTCATACTTTCAGACTTCCCCTTGATAGCGCTGGACAGGAATTGTGGCGAGTAGATTTTGATGCTAATTATTTTGAGGATTTGGCAAAACTCCGGAAAGAATATTCTAAATATTTGCATGAAACACGGGGGGAAATACACGAAAAGATTGAGTTCTGGGTGCTATTACCAACACCGGAAACCACACCGGAACCCGATAATTTAGAAGCTAAAGAAATTTTGCAAAATGACTTAGACAATCTCTATGAAATGATTGAAAACACTTTACAAGATGAACGCTTTGAATCCTTCCCTCAACTCTTAGAAGCCTTACAAAAAGCGCATTGGGCATTACAAGATATTGACCTTTAAACATTAACTGAGAGGGACTAAAACCCCCTCTCCTACCCTTCAACAACTTAGGACTAAAACCAATGCAGAAACCTTACCCCAACTGGTTATCCGATACCCAATTACATCAAGCTGAATTATTAATTTCCGAGCTCGGTTTTTGTTACAGTGGCTTTGTTGACGGTGACGAATTAGATCAGAAAATAGATTCAATTCTTGACTGGGAGTTTTTTACCGTTTATCAAGACACAGGGCTTGTTTACGGGGTTTGCAATCAAGCCCAATATCATTTTGAATTTCAAGATAATTGCACCATAGATGATATTTATGACTTGATTAATAAAGCTAAAAAATTGATTAAGGAGAATGAATATATCCCGGCCCCATGCGGGATTCAATTGGAACTATTCCCTACCAGTTGACCCCGCCTACTCTAATCTACTCTAATGTACTCTAAGCATGGGATTAGATTTTAGTCCCATTTAGACCCATTTAGACCCATTTAGACCCATTATGGCGATCGCAACACCGGACGGAATAATCTTATATCCCGACACCATCACCCCCCAAACCCCCATAGGTTAACGCTTGGGGGGGGGAGGGGGTGCGATCGCTATAGTTCAATCGGGACGCAAGAAACATTCTTAACCAATCTACAGACATCCCCCCTGTAATCAACTAATCGTGTGTTAACGGTGAACTGGTGAACTTGACCACCAGCCCCAATAAAACGGGCTGCATAACTATAATCGTTAACGCTCCCATCTCTTATTAGTCGGGCTTTGTAGTCGCTTAATTCTGTACCTAACCACCAAGGAGAATGATCCTTAACTTTAATCCAATCATTCGGTCTAATTCCCGATGTCGAGGCGGTGCTATTGTTGCTAAATAATGGAGAATCATCGGACATTCTTAATAGGCAACATGAGCCGCCGTTATACCCCAATATCTCAGTAATTAATTCTGATTCTGCCATTGGTCTTATTAGTTGATTAGATAATATATCCCCTCTATCAGTATCCTTATTGAATTCAGAATTATCACTATCACCGGGCGACAAATGCCAGTGAGCATATTTAGTCAATCCCGTTCTACATCCGTCCCACCGCAAAGATACAGAACCCCATTGACTCGCTAAACCTTCTAACCAATCTTCTAGGGATCGGAAAACTAAAACTACATCCGTCTGGCTCATTCCCTTTGGGGCATGAAACGCTAAACCATCCGAGGTAAGTGCCGGGACAAACTCAGTTATGGCAATTGGCATGATTTTCGGAATGTCCATTTTTTTTGTCTCCGTGTTTGGGGTTTTTATTTCTAGCTCTAAATAGATCCTTTGGGTTAGTCATCCCCAACCCTTCAGCAAGGAGCGATACTTCACAATCATTCAAGGCGTCACCGGATAACGCTTTGTTTATTAGTGGGGTTAAGTCGGTAGAGTCCTTTACTGTGTCGGACTCATTAAAATCGTCAATTTTGAACGGTTGCCCCGTCCGTTCCCAGTAGTTGACGTCAAAACGAATAAACGCCTCTAACCTTTTTGTCATAGACGTTTGAATCTCTGCAACCAACTGTTTAAAACGGATTCTCAGGCGCTCATCATCAAAAAATACTCTAGTTGCGGGCTTATCTATGGGCATTTGGACTACCTGTAATACTTACCCCAATTATCCCCTATATCCTATTTTGTGGTAGAGGTGAGCTATTTTACATAAAAACATACTTTACCCTATTGACATAGGTAGCTCACCTGATATACATTGTTAACTAGCACTCTGAGATACCGCTTGACGCACTCTCAAATACCGCTCTCACTGATTAGAACCTTGACAACTCAATAGCTAAACTGACCTACCTGATCGGGATGGTAAAGGGCATTCAATCAATGTTAACTAATACCCTTGGAGGTGTTTTAATTGACAACCATATTAGAACCTGAAATTATCCCCAAAGGGAGGCGGGTTAAACTCAAAACCACTAGACGGGGTGATATTCCTTATGTTGACAAAAAGGAACTAGCAACGGAATTAAATCGGAGTAGAACCACGTTAAGTCAATGGGAAGAACTGTTAATAAAACACTCCCCTGATTTCCGTAAATACTACAGTCCCGGCTCACCCTGGAATGATTTTCAAGCCTATTGCTTAGAGATTATCCATAACTGGAGGGAGGGAATCAAAACACGGAAACTTCCCCCCAACGCTTACCAACAATTTGTTACTGAGAATAACCAACTATTTACTCTGGAGAATTACAAAAATGTCATCCAACAACAACGGAAAACAGACGCAACAATCAACAATGCAAAACTTATCGAAGCAGCTTAAAACAAGCGAAAAGCTATTAATTAAGACTGCCCTCGACCTTGGTTTTGACCCGGACAATTTAACAGAAGGTGAGGGTGTTGCGATCGCGCAACACTTGACCGGAACCGCGCCCCAAAAGTTAAACGGACACCCAACAGAACCCGCCAGAGGTGATGAACTGGACAGTCTGAGTTTAGTTGCAGAATCAGAAGAACTGGACACCGCCGCCGATAGTGTTGCCCAAAACGTCCAAAACGGTTCATCCATTAAACAGGGATTCATTGATTCTGAGATAGGCAAAACGGCGGCACAAGCTGAAATGCTGGCTCATCTCAACACCGCCACCTTTGCGGACGTTTATCGCCGAACTATGGCGGAAAACATGGCTCTATTCTCTGATATCTCAGACAAAAATCATGACGAATTTATGGGTGCAATTGTCGAAAAATTTGGACAGTTGGGAAAGGGTACAGACCCCAATCAACTCCCTCGGACGATGGCAGAAAAAGCCGAACAGAACCAAGCCAAAACTCAAGCCTACACCCAGAAGATAAAGACAGGATTCAATGTCAAATCCTGGATGAACTAAAAACTTTAAGAGAGACGGTAATCCTGCTAGAGAGCCGTCTCTCGACTGTTCCAACCAACAACAACGAAGGTAAAACAATGAGAGCTATTCTAGCACGCTTCAAACGCATTTTAAGACAATTTGAGAGCATATCATCCAATCAATATGATGGTTTGGTTATGCAAGTCCTGGGAGGTTTCTAATTATGAAATTTACCCCCATTCCTGAAGATTTAGAGTTTTGGAATCATGTTTTATGGGTAATTCCTAACCCTGCTTTTGTTCGTCGTTTTTGCCCTAAATGGATCGAGATTGGCAGGGTACAAAAAGATGGTTTTTCAGCTTATGAAATAGTCCCTTTCTAAATAATTAAACCATGAAAAATTCAAATACCATCTCATTTTTTATCGGGGTTATTTTTGGGGCGGGAATTACTTTTTGTTTTTTCGTTTTGCTTCCTCCACAAACACCAACACAAATTACTGAGAAAAAATAATGGGAATTTTATCGGCAATTAAAAGTTTTTTTGTCGGGGATGAAACGGAAAATTCCCGACTTCCTAACGTGCATCAAAGTGCAATCACTCCCGAAACTTTCACACCCAACCAAGATAATTTATATGTTAGTTCCGAGCTAGTTCGTGAGGCGAATAACCGTGGTTGGGTTATAGATGATGAGTTAGTCCAACAATCGGGTGAAATTGCTAAGAATGCCAAACAGAATGCTAAGAACGTTAAAAAGTTTGGTAAGAATATTAAAACATTATCCAAGGCAGAATTGCTAACAGCAAAGGAAATGCAAAAAGCTATTAAGTTGACTGCTGATGGTGATAGTAAGAAATACGGAATTGTTACCCAGACGCAATCAATGTTAGACGCTCAAACCGTAGCCTATAGCGCGATTAAGGCTAACTATAGAGAGAATCTAAAGGCAACTAATCAGAGGGTCAACGATGCTTTAAACGGGTCACAAAGTAAACGAAACGAATTAAAAGGACGGTGATAAATAATGGCTAGGGTGCTTAATTTCTTAGGCTATTTTGTCGGGTCAATTTGTTGGGTTTCTGTTGGGGGATTAGTGACCCGATATTACACTAAATTACAATCATGGTACTGGGTATTTTTTGCCCTGTTCTTAGTGTGTTTAATCGGTCTTAGTTCTTACTATGCACGGAAATCTTACACGGGCATATTAAACACATCTGAAGCCGTCTTACTGGGATTGGTAATTACTTTATTTGTTGGTGCGGTATTAGGAGGGATAGCTTCTTATGTCTAATCCTATTCTTATTAGTAGCGCCCTTTGGACTGCCACCGGCGCGGGTTTAATGTTTTGGGGATTGAGTCAACCCTATCCATCCCCTAACAAGTTTTATGGGTTCGGGGCCGGTGCGATCGCCAGTACCATCGGGGTAATCCTGAGTTACCCGGCCATGAAGAAATCAGAGAGGGGTATTTTGCGTCAAGACACAGCCGATCAGATATTTGATATTGGGGAAGCTGCAATCATTGAGAGATATAAGCAAGCCGTGTTTCCGTCCCCTAAAATGCCGGATCTAAATATCTATAACCATGTTTTAAGCCTATTCCCAGAACAAGAAATTGAAGACAGACCTCCTATAGTTCCATTCAATTCAATACTAGATAGGGGCGTGGGTATTTGTTTATTTGGTGACTCAGGATCAGGAAAATCATCCGCCGCCAAATACTTAATCGGGTTAGCTAGTCAAGGATCAGAAATTAAGTTAATAGTTTGTGATCCTCATTACGACGGGGGCGGTGACTGGGGGCCAGATACTTTGATAATTGATGATTATGATCTAATTCTCAAGTGCCTTAGAGCCTCACTGGATGAATTAGACAATCGCAAAAAATTAAGGAAACAAGGGGTTAAAAGTTTTCCTAAATTAGTTTTTATCTGGGATGAGTGGCCGTCAGTCCGAGTCGCGGCTAAACAGCAAAAATCAAACATTTGCGAGGAAGCTGTAATTCGTCTTGGTTCCGAGTGTCGAAAGTACGATATGCTCTCTATCTTCTGCTCCCAGTCCGGTAATACTAAAGCAATGGGCCTGGAGGGAATGGGCGACTTTCTACAGAATTTTAGTCTGATTAGATTGGGCAAAATTTCAATTAAACACGCTAAAAATTTACCAGACCAAAGGGTGCTAAGTTGCTTACAGAATACGGGTTATCCTTGCTTGGTTGATGATGATTTAAGCACCCATCCAACGCACGGAAACTATACCCAATTTAAGAATGGTCAACAGCCTTTAAATTTGTTACCAGTTCGGACTATTCCCGTTAGTTTGGATGAAATTTTAGGTGAAAGAATTACAACCCGACCGGAATCAGAACCGCCTAAACAAACCCCCAAGACTTCCCAATCTTCCCCTAGTTTTGATATCAGGAAACTGGACAAAACACCGGAAAACAACAGCAATCCTGATGATATTAACCGCCGTAAATTTGAAGCAATTGCTAACTATTGCCAGAGGAAAGGCGAAACAACTGTAAGAAAAATACAGCAAGGAAAGTTATTATCTGATGACTATAAGCTCGATTCAAACTTTATTAAATATGCTCTCGATATGCTATCAGAACAGGGATTAATCAGTCTTGACAAGTCATCAGAGGACTGGATTGTCTGTTGGGTTGTTGGGTAGCTGTTGGGTAGCTGTAACCATTGTTGGGGCGTTGTTGGGTGCTGTTGGGTGATTTATGGAATTACCCCCTATAGGGTATCTGGCAACCCAACAACCCAACAACCCAACAACTAATTAAGAGGGATTGTCTAACATGAACAATATTGATTTATCAAAGACCGATAACGTTGCGATCGCACCGGATTCAATAATATTAAAGTTCTCCCTCCTGGGGTGTGTAGGATTAGCCTTGATAGGGTTGGGAATATTTACAGTTACCAATCATCAGAACGGGGTCAAGTTGCAACAGCAAGCCACGGGAAAACCTAACAAGATACAAACATCAACTAAACCATCAGAACCGCCTTTAATCATCACCAAAAAACCTAACAAGCCCGTTGTCATCGAGGAAGGGAGTAAAGCCTATTATTGTATTAAGAATAACGGGGGGTCGGGATGCCTTAATCGTGATCGCTTTGCTCCTAACTATAAAGTTGTTTCACCACCGCGACCTGAGAAAACTTACGAGGATTATTTGATTCAATATGGGGTGAGGGGAGATGGATATTGTGGAAGATATTTTAACGGGCAACCCAATTGTTTATAGTCAGAAATCACTTAACTAGACACAAGTTATAATCATTTAATTTTATCCAAATGCTTGAATATCTGAATTGAGTGCTATGATAACGTTATGAGTTAAAAGTAAAAACATGGCTCCCCCAAAAAAACCAGTCGAACAGTTAAATGTTATTAACTTATCTATCAAGGTCACGAAATCCCTTGACCGAGCTATCGAAATTGCTGCAAGAAATCAAAGGATCACAAAGTCCGAAGTGATCCGAAATAGCTTAATCAATCTCAATTTACCAGAAACTGAAAAAACCGCGTAGCTATAACTACACGGCTTTTTAATTCTGTTTTTAAAACTACTCTCAAGTACGCTGCACACTGAGTTTGGACAACCGGAAAAAGCGTACTCGGAGGGAATCACAACCCTTTTTAAAGGGGATATCTTATTATGGTAGCACCATTAACCCGCTTCTGTCTAGTATTTTTCTTTCATAATCCTTTCATAATTATAGCAGATAATCCCCCAAATATACAACGGATAACCGTAGATTGTGGGAATAGCCAACCCCTAACAATTAAAGGGGGTGCGGCATGATTACCACCGACACCGCATTAAAAGGAAAGGCAATCGCATCAAGCAAGCGTAACCCATGCCCAATCTGTGAAAAAACGCACGGGTGCAAGATTTCAGACAATTTAGTAATGTGCCTACGGGGTGACAAAAATTGGTCTGTTCCCGGATGGAAATATCTCAAGCCTCTTAATAGCGGTATGGGGGGATTGTTTGGGGCCGATTCAGGGGAGCGACGGGAATATAGACCAGAGCAACAACCCAAAGCCGCCAAACCTTCAAACATTACCCCGTTAACTGATGAGCAACTGGACAGGGAAGCCAGAAAATTACTCAAGCAATTGGGACTTACTGCCAAACATCGGGAGCAGTTGCGCGGTCGCGGCTTAACCGATGAACAAATTGATCAGCGTGGGTTTAAGTCGGTTGACCGCTATCAAGAATTTAATCTGATCTCGATTAGTCCTAACTTCCCTGGAATGGGAACCAGGGGAACCCTAACCAATAGCGGATCAGGAATTCTAATTCCTATTCGGAATATCAAAGGATTAATCATTGGCTCTCAGATTGCCAGAGATGATCGGAATCCTAAATATCAATGGCTTTTGGGAAGTAGCGATCGCCGCGTGTCCGGTAAACCGCCATTACAGTTTTTAAAATTAAACAGTTCACCGGATCTAAATATTGGTGAGGGGATACTAAAACCAACTACCGCAGCATATTTACACAATATAAATGTGTTGGGTGCAGGGGGTGTTAATTGGCACGGTTCCCCCAATGAACTCGCTGCAATTATTAATAGTGGCTTGTTTAGTCGCTATATCCTAAACCCAGACGCAGGATGCAAAGCTAATCATCATGTGATGGGGGGATATCGAGCTTTATATCTATTCCTTAAAAAGCTCGGAATTAACCTACTGGTGAGGGATTGGGGTCAAGGGAATCAGCCAAAGGATGAAGGGTTAGACGTTGACGAAATCGACACCGAAACCTTTAATAATGCTCCTATTGTTTCCTTTGAGAAGTGGGATAATTCCACAGAATTACAAGCGTTTTTAGCCGAACATGAAACCCGCAAAAATAATACTGTAATCTCTCAGGACGAGTATTTTAACCGCTTCAAATTACCTAAATTAGAAAATAATTTAGCTAACGTTGTTAAGCGGTTGTTTAGTCGAGTTAGTCGGAAAAATAAACCCGTTACTCCAAAACCAAAACCCGAACCCGTTACAATCCCAGAACCAAAAACAGAATGTAGCGCGATCGCACTCTGGAAACCACAGCCTTTAATCTCAATAGCCTACACCCCCGGACAGTTGCCAACGGTTGACGAATGGCGATCAATGGGATGCCCTAAGATTGTTTTTAATCAGGGGGAACGGTTAAGCCTTTATGGTGAAGCGAAAGAACGGGGTTTTAAAAACGTTTTAGACTCAACTCCAACGGGTCACGGTAAATCGTTTGATTCTGGATTAGCTACACTTGAAACCTTTGGAATTGACCCCGATGACAAGGAGAATAAAGCCAGAATATTCTACCTATCACCTGATCATCGGAACCCAACTAACGCAACTGTAGAAGCCAATTATGTTGATTTAGAAGCCCGACATAATGGGTTAAATTATGACACTGACCGCAAAACTGCTTTAGGAAAATCTCACGTTATCCGAGCTAAAAATCAAAATCCTGATATCCCCTCGAATTGTCCAGAAAACCAAACATTCTTAACAGTTGCCGAACTGGGATTATCTGCTTTTGGTGGTAAAGATTCTCCTATCTGTCAATCGTGTCCATTACTTAATCAAGGTTGTTTATTTTTGGAAAACAGACGCTACACCTTGACGAATGAAAGGTTGATTCGTGCCGACATCAACTCGATACACCCATCATCAGATGACATTTTAATTCTTGATGACCTATCTATCGAAAACACTCATCAAATAACTGTTGAGATTAATGATGTCTTGATGATGGTTGGTAAACTTCAGTTAAGGGCTGATCATCGTCTTTTCAAGATATTAAGACCTATCCTAGTTGAGATTTACAAAGGATTATTGGCAGTGACAACAGAAAAACATAGATACGGAATCAGCCATCGGGAAGTAGTGGAATTAATGCCAACTATTGACGAATTAAATCAATTAATTTTTGATTTATATTCTGATGATTGGTTAGCTTGTGATAATGTTTGGGGGACTCCAATCTATCATTATGAAATGATTAACGGAATCCCAGAAGCCACCAAGGTTATAGGGGAAAATTTTATAGCACCATCATTAATTGATTTAAGGAATGAGTGCTACAAACTTTTAGAAAATTACGCTAAATTTATCAACGGATTGCAGACCCCTGAAGAAAAACAGCAAGCAATTAAAGACAATGTAATTCCGCCTTGGCTACCTGCTTTAATTGATTGTTTAATCGGGAATAAACGGATTAATTTAAGAATTGATAACGGTAAATTAATCATCACTAAATTATCAAAACGTCACCGGAATATTATCAAAAGTGCGGGGCTCTCAATCGCTTTAGATGCCACTCAAAATAAACGAGATTATGCTTTATCTTTAGGGATTAGTCTTAATGAAATCCTAGAGGTATCAGAGGTTAAACAATCGACTCCTAACCTACATATTCACATTATTAAAGGAATGGGTCGGGGGGGTAAACAACGGCGCGACACGATGCAGGAACGGATTAATGTTGCTATTAATGCGATCGCCAAACGACACCAAGGGCAAAACATCGGACTGATTGATCATAAGAGCGCGGTAGCTAATTACCAGGATTTGGGACACAAACTGGGTTATTGGCATAAGGACACTCGCGGCTCTAATCAATTCCTAAATACTCAAGTCATGGTTAGTGTCGGGCACCCGTGCCCAAACTTAGGACAAGTCGCCGCCGAATACCAAACTTTAACGGGTTATTTTCCTACGCCGGATCAACGCACGGGACGTTACGGGGGATGGGTCAATCGGAAAATCAAAGCCGAATTAATTCAAGATGTGGGACGGCTCCGAGCACATCTACGACCCGATGAACAGTTGCACAGCTATTTAGTCGCTGATCTGGATGATGACACCATAAGCGCCACTAGACTCGCCTACCCTACTGCCACCATCATCATCGAGGATATTTACGATATTGCACCCGGCGCGGCTTCAAAAGGTGTCCAAACAGAGCGGGGGATTATTGAGGCTTTATGGTCATCGGTTAAGTCCGGTGTAGTCGCAACCATTGACG
>Ga0208359_1000099_pt1 | contig 18311 bp, 25 predicted proteins | sample LakMenEpi26Aug09_FD_150732 | JGI IMG/M metagenome (GOLD analysis project Ga0208359, IMG submission 150732) | Freshwater microbial communities from Lake Mendota, WI - 26AUG2009 deep hole epilimnion (SPAdes) | ecosystem: Environmental > Aquatic > Freshwater > Lake > Epilimnion/Euphotic zone ... | reverse complement strand
AAAAAAGATATCTGGGAACTTCAAGGGAAAATTAGAGAGGAAATGATGTTGCGAATGCAAACAAAAACAGAACAATTAAATAATTTAATAGCCAAAACAACGGGAGAAAATACCCAATATGGTTATTGGTATGTTGAGTTCAGAGGTCGGTCTGGGTGGTGGGCGGTTTCTGATATCCCTGTTAGTTTTGGAGAGAATGGAACATACCTCGGTAAGTCTTATATTGATGCTGTCAGGTCAATTAAAGATTTATTTCCAGAAAGAAAACCTTTGGTTTCAGCAATGGTTGATGATGAAATAGGGTGCTATAATAATAATGCACACTGATTAAAATTGGACAACACTAACCCGATGATTTATTAATTGTTGGGTTATTTTTATTGGTGAAGATATTGGGTTTGTATTATAATATTGATAGGCAACCCGCTAAAAGTTTTGGCTTTTGAACGGGTCTAACCACGACTTACTTATACGGAGTAAACAATGGCTATTCTTGACATTACCACACAGAACGATACTTTAGTTGTCGATTCCCGATTGATTGCTGATGAACTGGGGATTCAACATAAGAACTTACTGCAAACAATCACAAAGTATTTAGACCGATTAGAACGAAAAACACCAGTCGCGTTTAAAACGGACGTGGTGAGACGCCCGCAGGGTGGGGCTTACGAAGTCTCTTACTGTTTCTTGAATGAAGCACAAGCAACACTTTTGATGACGTTTTCCCGAAACAGTGATCAGGTTTTGGATTGCAAAGAACGGTTAGTTGAGGCTTTCTCCCTTGCTAAGAATAACCACGTTCAGACCCCGCTTGCGTTACCACAAACCTATGCTCAGGCTTTGCTAGAGGCTGGACGATTGGCGTTAGAGGTAGAAAAGTTAGAGGCCGAGAAAGCACTGCTTGAGGAAGAAAACAATCAACTGTCCGAGGCTTTGGATGAACTTTTTGATTATTCGTCAATCATCAGGGTTGCCAAGTTCAATAAAGTTCATGAGTCTAACTTCAGTTGGCGACCTCTCAAAGCGATGAGTATTAAGATGGGGATAGAGATTAAACAAGTTCCCGACGCCCGGTACATGACGAAAAATATTTATAGTCACGATGTTTGGCGGATCGTTTATCCGTGGGTGAAGTTGCCAGAGACTACGACGTTAACGATTATCAGATAATCAAAAAAAGAACCCTCTAAATATTTAGAGGGTTGATTTTAAAATAATTTATTACAATCCTTGCATTTCATTCGGCGGCGACCGTGTTCGGTGTAACCATATCTAACCAGCCTATGACTACCACACCGGGGGCAACCGTCGCCAATCAGGGCTTTTGCAAAAAAAGACAGCCTAACACCTCTGATGGGTTGGCAGAATTGCGGACTAGCGCACCCGGAGCTAGGCAATCCGTCCGATTTACTTTAACGGCGGCTGCTGCTACCAGTCCCGACACTATATAATAAGTGTCGGGGGACGCAGGGGGGAGTCCCTCAATCTCGCCATATTGAACGCTTTGGACTGGAATACCTAAAATGGGTTCGGATTCGGTGTTCCCCATCGCCACGCGGGGGATGATTCCCGATGGTGGCAGGGTGTGGAGGATCTCAACAGCCGAAGCGGTGAACTGTTTGGTTTTAGGATCTTGGACAACCCCTTGGTTGCTACAGATGACGATTTGATGGGGAGTGGCGTTGATGATTTTCATGATTTTCTCCTAATAAAATAATGTGTCAATGCGACTGCAAGCGCAGTCATAGGCTGTGGCTTCTGTGGGGTAATCGTAGCCACTTGAAAAGATGATTACCCCGTCTTGGTAGATAAACCAGGCGTACTTCCCTGATTTATCTTTAATCTCGACTTCGTAGCCGAAATAGTGGGTCATATTAGACAAGAGCGCGCTCCTTGTGTTGGCTGGCACAATCTTGAACTGTAGGACAGTAATCTGTCCAGTTGTAGCCTTCTAAATAGAAGGCAAAACCATCGGGTTGATCAGAATATTCCGATCCAAACCGTGCTTCGGCTTGGGCAATTTGCCCACCTTTACCCCATAGCTTCCAGACGGTCATACAATCCCTGGTGTTGTTGTCAACCGTTACCTCTAGGTTAGAGCAGTTAGTAAGTTTCAATAACTTACTAAGTTGCTCATTGATTTGATGTTTCTTCATTGCTTTAGCCTATGTAGTTAATAATCCCTTTCGGGAATGCGACCGCACGGAATCGAACCGTGCTAGGAGCTAACCTGAGATCGCTACTTTTAGTCTCTCCATGTCGGGAATTTAGCACCCCCAACAACCCCTGTTTTGGGGGTAACATGGGATAGCCTGTTGAACAGGTTGTGAAGCCCTCGAAACTTCACACTACCAGAGGCTTTTACCTCTGTCGCTGTAGTTTCCATAGCTTTTTGAAAAGCCGAAACTACAGCGGGTGACATCGGCGCAACCCAAACGCCCACTTTCCCGTTTACAGGGTGCAGGACAACTGAATCCTTGAATTCATTGGGAAGTTCAACAGGACAGTTTTTCACCTCCTTAAATAACATGTCAGAAGTAGATAGCTCCATAGCCATAAACCAGTGCTTGGCTGTTAGGCAGTGAAGGTCGAAGTCAAACTTTACGACCTGTTTTTTATTCCGCTTAAAATCGGGGACTTGACCCCGATACAATACTGTTGTTACCGCGTCGTCTTCTCCGACGACAAATCCTTGAAAATCAACTGAATCAAAAAGGTTTTCTGGTTTTGTGAAAGTTGTCATGGCGTTTGTCCTCTCTGTTTTTAGCTGTGGCTTCCGTGGGGTAATCATAGTGAAAAGGTCATATCAGGTCACATTTTCCTACCATTTTGTTTCCGCAAGGGAAATCCGCGCAAACGGACTGGTAAACGGGGTTTTTAGTCCCGAAAGCCTTTGTGACAATTCCCTGTCCATATACAGGGTGAATCACGCTGTCACCGACCTTCAACAGCCCTTCAACGGGTCTGTCTAAATTGTCAAGGTATTCTTTGACAATTTTGATAGCCTCTCCATAGAGGTGTTTTCGTTGGTCTGTGTAGACCTTCTCTACCTTCTCGGTAGGCAATTCCAAAACCGCCAAATCGGTCACAGAATATTCTGTGGTTTCTCCATAGCCCGTTTCATAAGCCACTGTTGTGGCACTAGGAAATTTGGGTTTTCCCTTAATAATTTCCCCGAATTGATTTACGGCAACCAAAGCCATATAGGTGACTGTCACCTGATATTCGTCAGCCACAAAATGAGCTTTGGGGCCAGAAACTTCGCCCCATTGAGAATTACCGCCCCGCATCCCATCGGGGGACTCTTTACGACGGGCGGGAGACTGTGTTTTTTGATAACTCCCTTGGAGTTTTTGACAGGTAACAGTCTCCTGTTTTTCTTCCTGGGTGACAACCCATTCCAGTTTTGTCACCTTAACGGAGTTCGGTAACGGGGTGACGTTACCAATGGAGTCACCATTATCTTTCCAGATGTTCCCTCTATCATCGACGTAATACCCCTTTGTAGGGAGTTTCAGGGCATCACGCCCTAGATCATTGTTCCATTTCCACTCAGGTGTGGTTTTAGTGGTTTTGGTTTTAGTTGTGGTTGTCATGGCGTTTGCTCCTGTCTCCTGTCTACATTTCTAATACTACACAAAATATCAACAGGTGTCAACAGGTAAAGCAAACTATTTTAGATTTTGTATCAGGGGGATACAAAACGATTGTTTTTTTGATATAATATATATAGAATCAATTTTCTATAGTATTGCAATGTCCAGAAGTAATATAGTCCATAATCAACTAATCAAAAGAGGAAACAATGGAACCTGTACAATTAACGATGGAGCAACAATTCAAACTCGCAATAATCAGGCAAAATGTTGACAGCCTAACCTTGGAACAAGCCAAGGAACACATTATCGAATTAGTCATACAGAGTATGATTAAGGATGATTTAATTAAGAATTGGATGAAAGGAAGATGATAATTGTATTTGAAGGCATTGACCGCAGTGGGAAAACCACTCAGATGTCCAGATTGAAAGAATACTTAGAAGCAACAACTAGCTTGGCTGTGTGGAGTACGAGAGAACCTTATGGGGATGAGTGTAGGAATAAGATTAAAACCGTCTCCATGAGTCCCCAGGAACAGCTAGATTTGATTCTTGAGGATCGGCGACGGCACTGCGATGTGATTCGGGAAAAGATGGGAGAATTTGATATTGTTTTATGCGATCGCTTCACCCCCTCCACACTCGCCTATCAAGGTTACGGCCACGGGATTGACCCTAATATCCTTATCAAAGCGAATGAAGCCGTCACGGGGGGACTAACACCCGATATGGTGATTATTTTTGACTTACCAATTCGGGCGGCTGTGGCGAGATTAGAGAATAGACCCCTTGATGCAATTGAAAGAAATATCTTGTTTTTGGAGAGGGTGAGGTGGGGATATTTGGACATTGCCAAAAGATACAAATACCACCTGATTAATTCCAATCAGTCATCTGAGTTGGTGTTCAATAAGGTGGTAAATCGGGTGTTGCAGGCCTTGGAAATTGAGAGTTTAGTTAAGGTATAAATAAAGCAGGGTTGCAAAATACCTGCTTTATGTTTAAACTATTGTTAACTCCATTCCTCTAGCTCCAATTCTTCCCCTACAAACTCAGGGAATTGGTTGTAAAATTTTGTCAAGGCTTCTAACTCATTTAGAGCGTCTAAATAATACCCTTGACCAATATTTAATGATTTCTAAGGTTGAAAAAATCTGTAGATTAAGTCCTTCTTTTTCACAAAATGCAATCGCTTTTCTGTCATCCGTTGCAATCGCCCATCGTCGATGAACAGCGATCGCACAAGTTGCCGATTCACCATCATCTCCAAGTTCAAAGACATAATTAATATAAGTTTCTTCCTCAGCTTCTGACTCAAAATCTACAACTATAAGTAGATATTGCTCAATCGCCATCTGCAACTGAACTGCGCCCTCATTTTCCTGATTTTCAAGTTTTTGTAGGGTCAATAGTTCGCGTGCTTTAACTACTTCTGTCACCACAACCTGGGCTGGAATAGCCTTTAAGATTGGTAGGAAATTGCCCGACGCGCAAAAGTTTAAAATACAGCAAGCATCAAGAACAAGATGGGAGTGTTGAATCAACATAAAAAATTCTCCCAAATTCTACGCTTGACGTAAATCTAAATGGGCAATTTCCTCTATCATTCCACTTGAATAATCCCGTAATAATTCCGCAATCCGACGAGCTTCTATACGATCAACCCCTAAGAAATTGGCAAAACGTCCTTCTGTAATCAGCCCTTGATCGAAAGCTTCAATTGCAAGGTATTGATAGTGAATGGGAAGCATATCAGTGCGTTGGGGAATTTCTTCTAACCCAAGTTCTTGTTGAACTTTTCTAACTTTTAATCCGCGATCGCGTAGTCGCTCCACAGTTCCAGACGGGATCAATTTTATAGATTCTAAACGATTACCAAGGGCTTCAATAGACACCCCATAATAATGAGCTAAGGTAAATAAATTAGTGGGAGTAAACTTACCGTGAGTCTGGTACATATCATTAAATCGTTTAAGTAAACCACTGGTTGGCATTAGAAAATAGTCAGGGAAACTGTCAGCTAGTCGTTCAGTATCTGGCTTTCTTTGGTATTGATTTTCATAGTCAAGTACAGGCTTACGTCGATGCGCTAGAAAATGAAGATATTCATGAGCAAGTGACCAACGCCGCCGATCTTCTGGGTGTTTAGCATTAATCGCAATACAGCCACCAAATTGTTCATCGTAGCTATATACACCTGAATATTTAGATGGCATTTCCAAATAGAAAATACGCAGTCCGACACTCTGTTCTAAAACGTCTCTAAGAATTGGAATTGGACTGTCACCAATCCCTAATCGTTGACGTTCTGCAATGGCAATACTTTCTGCTGCCGCCTCTATTGGCATATTCGTTACATCATATTCTTGAGGATAATTCCGAGGTAAAGGAGCATCCATAATTTTCTCAAGTTCTAAATAGTTTTGACAGAGTTCCTCTAAGCGCCAAATTGCCGGATTAATTTGGGCTTCTTCTGTCTCGCTACGTCGATAAGCGGCGCGAAATTGAACTTCAAACGGCTCAATAATAGGGCTTTGTCGAACAAAATTACTAACAGCCTGCCCATAAGCACGAGCCAGTTTAATTAGTTCGTTGGGTTTAAGGCGACGTTCTCCTTTTTCAATAGCAACAATAGTTGTTCTTGCAGCATCAATAATTTGAGCGGCATCAGCTTGAGTCATGCCAGATTTCTTCCGCGCTTGTTGCAGTCGTTCACCCAATTGGCGGAGATCAATTTTATCGAGAATGTTAACAGTCATAATGTTTTTCCTTCAACTTGACGGTCTTCTTTTCTGGCTGCGGTCTTGATGCGAGTGATTCTATAGGTCATGGTTTGTTCTCCTGTTGATATTGAAAATAATCGGTTAAACTTTGTAGCCTTAACGCAGCTTTTTGTCTCGACTCAAATACAATTCTTGACCCATCACAGGGGTTTGTTACGGTGTAAATCCATCGAGGTCTTTCAAGGTATCTAGCTGTACTCAAGTTTTTAACTCTATCCAGTTGACCGATAAGCCTGTCACCCCGAAAAACCTCAACTTTTCTATCATCACCTTTGACTCTTTTGAACTTCAATGCTTGCTTAACCTGTTCTGGTGTAGCCATGATATACTCCTAATTGAATTAAATGATTGACTATAACAGGGTAGGGCTGTAACCTTACTCGGTTAACTTTTATGCCGCCCAACTATCACCTTCTTCCTTCTTCATGGCGATCGCTTTGATAATAGGTGTGTTTTAATCAACACAAGCGCATAGCTTGTTATTCTCTCCAGCTTCAATAAGTGCTTTTTCCATCGGGGTTAAGGCTCCAACATCTCCCCAAGCGTATTTAGTCCGCCCCAAACCTTTCAAAGACCTTAGATCGGCATTTTGTTCCATCTCAACAGCCCTTTGATATAGTTCGGGATGTTTTTCCTTTAGTTCAACAATCTCGCTGATTTTGCGGTTTGGGCAAAAAAAGCAGGATGATTTTGATGGAACAGGAAAACCAACCGACTTAATCAGAGCGTTGCAGTTTTCTTGGTTTAGACCCCATTCAATCAACGGGTATTCTTGTCTAATTCCCTCCTGCTCCATCTGTCTAATTTTGCCAGTCTTATCTAAAAGCCTACTCATTTCTCCGGTATGAATCCCTACAAATTGCCGGGGAATTGCTTTTATTTCTTGACTTAGACACCATTGTTTCAAATACTTCTGTTGAGGCTCTACCTTGTATTTCATGGAACAGGTGGCAAATCCATAAGCCTTACTTGGCAATGCCTTTTTAATTAAACATTCTTCCTCTAGTGTGGAATAGGTAAAAGTCCTCCGAGAGCCTTCTACCTGAGTATATTTCACCCATTCAATCACAGGGAAACCCTCTGCTATCAACCAATCGGAAAAAGTGTTTACCCAGTCGTAGGTTTCAGGGAGTTCCGCCCCCGTATCCGCAAACAAGATTAAATCGGGTTTAATCCCTTTCAACACCATTGCAATTAACATGGCGGTGCTATTGGTTCCCCCACCATAGGAAACAACGATAGGAGAGTTTGGATCGGGTGCGGGTCTATTCTTTAAAATCCAAATAGGATCTTTAGCTTGAGTATCAACATGATCACCAAATAAATCCAATTGAGTTGTCATATTTCCACTTGCCCTCTGTATCCCTACATTTATAACTCTACTCCAGTTATCCTAAAATATCAACCCTCACTCAACTTTTTTGTAAAGAATTATATCGCCCGTTGCGATCGCCTCCAAAAATTCAGTCCATGCGGGTTCTGCTGACTCCCGCCTCCAATAACGATAACCCATGCCGATGACGAGGGTTTTCAACTTCTCCCTGTCTTCTGGCTTGAGCTTGGCCTTGATTCCTTGCCTGTTTTCTCGGGGTCGTGTCATAAGAATGATCCTATATAACTATCCACCAGTTATAACAGATTTATTTCCAGATGGTAAATAATTCTGGCAACGACGGGCGGTGGATCGTGGATCTAAAAAAGCCGAATCCCTTACAGAATCCGGCTTTTACCTCTATCGGAGCGACAGGATTTGAACCTGCGACCCCTACCACCCCAATGTATTCTTGATATAGTTAATTCCTTATATCGTGGGGTTTTTGGGAGTTTGGGAACCTGAGATCCCAATTGTTGATCAATCAAATGCTCCTGATTCCCAATATTGTTTCGCAGCTTCCCACTGTTCAGAAGTAGCAGCGATATGGACTTGATGCCCAATATCTGCAAGTTTGGCTTTGTGATGATTGACGAGAACACCACATAAAGATATCCCATCAACTTGTTTTAATCCCAAACTATTGATCAGAGCATCCATAGTTTCAAGAGTTTTTAATCCGAATCCGTGGGGGTCGTAGGAGGTTTGATTTTCTCCCGTACCGTCCGCCCTCCAATATCGGGCGTGTAGTAGTTTCTCATTCATAAAGTTTCTACTTCCACAACTTGCGCTTTCCATCCCTTACGAGTCAATGACAGGGCATCTCTCGCCGCGACTTCGTTGTCTTTGTATGTGATAAATTCGTCATCGGGATGGACGGCTAAAAAGTCCGCACCTACACCTCCAGCATACAAACCTTCTGTGACTTGACCGTTGTAACGATTCCACGGCTTGACTGCAAATTTTAGTGTCATTGTTTTACCCTTGTATCGTTAACTTTTGCGCGGATTTAAGGCGATCCAACATATAAACCTCCTTAATTAGTAAAGCGTCTGTTTTGGCTCTGTTGATTGCAGCAGGCAACGATACCTGCTTTGTCAATCCTCAGATTTCTGAGGATTGATTTTTTAGCTTTCAGAATTTCTTTAAATTCTGATTGATCGAAGTCGCTGTACCAAGGTTGGCAAATCTCAACCAAGGCATATAACTTCTTTAAAACCTGGGTCATATTTTCCCAGGCGATTTTTTCGCAAAAATCGCGATTTTCGATCCAGAACTTGGACGATACCGCGATCGCTACCGCTTTTTTTATTTTGACTTCACCCTCTCCAGGTTCGCCACCCAGAGAAGAATAATATTCAGCGAAATTGCGGCGGAGTTGATCCGCCCACTGAATTTGCTTTTCCGATCCAACAAGAGGAGGGAAAAACCAATCCATTTTTTTCATAACAGGCACGTCCCATATTGTTAACTGCTTAGGTTTCTCCACAACCGCCGCCGCTTTCAGGGCTTCTAACCGCCCTTCTAGCTGTGTCAATTCAAAACCCCAACGCCGGATCAAAGACCGGACATTGGGGAATTTTTGAATCAAGCTATTCAATTGGCTAATTCTTTTGGAAAGTTGGTCGGCGGTTGTGGAGTTTTTCATATTTTACGCCCGATTTAACGGCGGCGTCCCTGTTTTGCTTATACTAAAATATTGTAGCTACAAAATCAAAATATGTCAACCCCTAAATCAAAAAAACTTTTTAACCGCCCAACCGTTGTCAGGGTGAGGGTTTCAGAAGTTGAGAGGGAGAGGATAGAGGCGATCGCATCCTCAAGAAATCTATCCCTCTCGGAATTGATAAGATATTGGATCAATAATAGAGGGTGACAATACAGCTTTCCTTATTCCAGAAAGCAAAATTAGGGAGCAAGCCGAGCTTTCCCTAATCGGTTCTTTTCGTACCATTCCGCAATTTGGGGAACCCATTCTTGAGTATGTGTCCACATCATTTCAGAGAGTTTTTGAATCTCTAACTGGGCATCTTTTTTAAATCTTAAATCGAGAAAATGTAACAGTGAACGTAGGTTACAAGACATAACAAAATGCTGTCTGAAATCGAACGGGATTAAACCCCTGGCGTGTTCTTCACTCATCCCAGACTCAATGTTTTGTTTATACAAACCACAAGCATCTACACAGTGTTGTAAATGGATTTCTCTTAATTCAGGTGAATAATAATATTTTTTGCCTTGGCGATCGCTGTAATTCCCCACCGGACGGAGGTAAAAAACATCTTCTAAACTTCTCTTGAAGTTGATTACATCAACAATCCTCTGCCCTGAGTAGCGCCCAGATTGAACATCGAAACTAGCTATTCTATGCCGGGTTGCCTGTTGCATCACACTATGGGGGAAATATCCCACACTAAAAACGATGTAGCAGTGCTCTAACACTCCAAAGTGTCCTCTATTTCCCTCTAGTAATCGTTTAACGGCTATCTCCCCACACTTAATTTCAGAAGGGGTTTTATCAAGGCTTTCATATATATAATCCTCACTATAATCCTGATGGAGAGCCAGATACATTATTGTCTGGGGATTAGCTGTTTTCGATAAAACCTCAACCTTGAATTTGTCCATTAGTCTCCTCTTTTGTGCATCTTCAGTCAAGAAACAAGACAATCGTTAACTTTGTATTTATGATTGAGAAGGTAAAATCTTAGGAACTAATACCAAAACAAAACCATCGGGAATAGAGCCTATCGCATAATCAAAATCTTTCAACCAACCTAACTCAGTGGCATGATTAACTAAGGCATTAACATGGTTTTGGGGATATTCTTCACCGTACTGACAATAAACGATTTTAGAACGCCCAGAACCGTTGCTTGTTTTAATCTTTGTAAGTTCCGTATCGGTTGCTGGTATAACTTTAGAAACTATGCTTGTTCTGTAAATATCTGGATTTAATAACATTTGATTTTATCTCCTTTTGTTTGAATGTTTGTTTTGGTCGGTTTTATTTTTTTAACCTATAAATATCAAATTAGTCAAGAAACAAGGCAATCATTAACCTTTCGTCGATTCTTTCAGCATCTTCTTGAAAACTTTAATCCAGGGATGCAATAAATATCCCCAAATAAGTCCCAATAAAAAAATCAATATTGTAGTCATATCTGGTATCAAATTAGTCAAGAAACAAGGTAATCATTAACTTTAGGTTAATCAAGAGATTACAGACTTAATGTATTCATCTCTTTTTTCTTTGAAGTACATAAAACAAGAATACACTTCATTTTCTAGTTTGTTATCGGGAATAGTGTTGCATCCTGATTTTTCTAAATCAAGATACATTTTGAATATTACCTCAAACTGCTCTTTGATTTCTTTTTCGGTCGCCATAGCTAAACTCCTAATTTATTCCAATAGAGAAAACGAAAACGTAAGTTTTCAACTTGTATCAAATTAGTCAAGAACCAATACAATCATTAACAATTAGAGCATTTGTGGGTGCGTTGAGATAGCTTTTTGTATCAGATCAATCAAGAACCAATACAATCATTAACCCGTTATATACACTATTGTCGTGGGGGTAGACCCAATCTAGTATCAGATCAATCAAGAACCAATACAATCATTAACTTCTCAATCTAAAATCATTATAGCATTCATTAATTTGTGTATCAGATCAATCAAGAACCAATACAATCATTAACTCACAGGGGCTTGATGGGTGTTTCCTCAAAGAAATTCACAAATTCAAACTAAGTATCAGATCAATCAAGAACCAATACAATCATTAACAAGGATCATTGTCTACCATGGAATTAGTTGCCCGTATTAAGTATCAGATCAATCAAGAACCAATACAATCATTAACTTAGAGCTAACCCAACACATCCCAACAGGGAGAACTTGTATCAGATCAATCAAGAACCAATACAATCATTAACGGGTGAAGGTAAAGCTAATCGTGTTACCCCAATCTTTAGGGAGTATCAGATCAATCAAGAACCAATACAATCATTAACGATAGAGAGAAGAAAATACTCAGGACTTCAAAATATAGTATCAGATCAATCAAGAACCAATACAATCATTAACAATTAGCTAAGGGTTTGGGGTTTGTATGGCTTTAGTATCAGATCAATCAAGAACCAATACAATCATTAACAATACGGGTTTTATCCGGTCGGGGTTGGGTAATTGGTATCAGATCAATCAAGAACCAATACAATCATTAACGATACGGGTTTTATCCGGTCGGGGTTGGGTAATTGGTATCAGATCAATCAAGAACCAATACAATCATTAACGAGTGTTTTGGGGTGTGTTAGATTAAAACTATACTTTGTATCAGATCAATCAAGAACCAATACAATCATTAACGCCACGCCACACCCCGCCGCGCCACGTATCAGATCAATCAAGAACCAATACAATCATTAACCCCTGGCTTTTGAAAGCCTTACACAGAAAGGGTTTTAGACTGCTTTTGCGAGGCTCGGTAAAAATCATTGATTTTGGCTTCTGTGATTTGACAATAAATTAACTGGAACTGCTTTCTTGTAATGGTTCGAGGCTCGAATAGGCATAACCATCGGCTTTCTGAAGTAGGCTCAGGTATTTTGGGTGAACATCCATCTTGTCCAAGGTAAAACTCGGACGTTGCCGAATCGTAACCCGACCATAATGGGTTCCCTTATTCTTTCCAGATGGAATTACAGCCTTAACTAAATCCCCCGTTTTATACCCCATAAAGCTCTTGATTCTTGCTTTATGGCACTTAGGAAAACCATATTTATCAGTCGTTACCCGTTGCCTGACCCCATGCCCTTTAGCTGATATTAATAAAGGTTTGACATCCTTAATAATCAGATTTTCGGGAGTAGAAGCACCAACACAAGCCGCATCAATCCAGTGAGCTTTAGGGAACTTTTGACGGCATCGGTTAAACTTAGTCCGTCCCCCCGTCCCAACTTCTACAGGTAAACCCGTTTCTTTCAATCGGTTGTATAAACACCACCGGGTAGAATTAACGGCGGCTGCATCTTTGAGAGGGGCTTTAACCCGTTTCAGGATTTTATTAAGCAATTCCTTCTTCTTAGAAAGGAAATCTTTAATATCCTTAGCACCCTTTTTCTGATTGCATTTATGGCAAGCGATCGCTAAGTTAGAAACCCGATTAGTCCCACCTTTTGATCTGGGTATCAAGTGTTCAATCTCTAATCTGGTATCAACAGCGCCACAGTAAACGCACTGACGGTTAAACTTCTCCAAAAGGTATTCCCTGACTTCATAGCCCGCGAGTTCCCCTTGCTGATACTCAACACCGGAAACTTCTGGATTCTCCATAATTTGAGTGTCGAACCGTACCAACTCCTGAGATATCGCTGCAATCGGAGCCAACTTTCTTAACCGATTGACCCAGGTAATCACATTTTCGACCCGTGACATCAAGCTCGGAGCTAACCAACCTTTAACCCGTGTTCTGTTAAGGAAACGGGGTTGGCGGTATCTGGTTTTCCGTCCCCTGCGACCCCTTCTTAAACTACGTCGGGATTCCAGTGCATTCTTGATCACCATGCCACGATGTTGAATATCTGCACCCCAAACAACTTCACCCGTGCCGTCGTTTACCAAGGCAATGCCAGTAAATTTAGAACCAGGATCTATCTTTAGCCTCAAGTCTTCAGTTGAAGATTTGACAGCATATTTTAGGATGATTGTAAAAGGTTGATGCCGAAAAACTGCGGCTTTCTTTTGCGTTAAAAGAATCCTAGCTTTTGCGGGTGAGATTGGATTTAATGGACGCTTTTCGGCATCCATTACGAATACTTTAGACATTTAAAAATAACTCTTTCGAGCCTCCGATAAATCGGGTAAAGTGTGCCTCGTCAATGTTATTAAGCGGTACTGTCCAGGTGACACTGACTTAATTGCTGTACATCTGTTTAATCACCTAGTTATAGAGCTTGGAACTGGCAACGCATCCCAAGGTATGAACTTAAACGCTTCTCAATAACGTAGCTCAGTAAAGAGCTTAGACTGGTTAACTGTTTACCAACAAACTACATTGGTAAACCTTGATTCTTGACTATTTACATTGTACACGAATAACGTGAAAAAAACAAGTTTATTTGTATATTTTTAAAAGGTCAAGAGCAATCGTCAACCTTGATAATCTCAATCTCAACACAAAGGGCTTTCAATCTCTCAAAAGCCACCACCGGATCGGCTTCAAAATCAACTGGACTAGATCCGGTCATCGGAGCGTCGGACACCGCCCCCAATGGCTCAAAAGCACGGGATTTATTATTCCAAAAAAACACCCTGTTAATACGTCGCTCTATTGCTTCCGGTGTTTCGAGAAAACAATAGATAAGTCCTGCAACAATAGCCTGCCTGACATCGGTTCTGAATCGCCTTTTATCGAGTTTAATTGTCCATAATTCAGATAGAAGTTCCTCGTCGGTTTCTACATCATACCAGAGACACTCACAAGAGAATGTGTGGAGGTCGTTGGCATGAATTTTTTGGGCGGGTTGAAATCCTTTTTTAGTTGTCTTCATAAAGATTAATTGATTTTAAGATTGCCAGACCTAACTCTTTCGCCAACAACGGCGGCACGGCATTTCCGATTATTTGTTGACTTAAAGATTTGGATTCTGGGAATTTGTAATCATCGGGAAAAGTTTGCAGCCGTGCCGTCGCTTTTTGACTAATCCGTTTGATTTGACTTCCCTGTACGATGTCCGCCCAATGGGTCGAAACACCCGCCATAGCTCGAATTGTTGGACAAGGCTTGTTTTGTGGAGTCGGTAAAATGTTCTTAATACAGGCTCCCGCACGGGGGATTAATAGGATGGGAGAATGGGAATTACAGTGACCCCCTACGATAGTAAAACTTGGATCGTTTGACTCCCGAACTGTAGCCTGTCTAATGAGTTGTTTACCAATATCAATCAAGGCTTTTTCTGGCAAATAACCCAATTCATTCAATCGCTTAATCTGCCAGTCCGCAAGCTCACAGTCCTGCATTTCTGGGATTAAATCACTAATGGCTTGATACCATCCCTTTTTGGGTTTTGATTCAGGAAAATAAGGGAGGGGTTCTGAATTTTTAACTGCCCACATAATCAACCGTTTCCGGTTTTGGGGAACCCCGTGATCCGCCGCGTCTAAAATTAACCAATGATAGCGATATCCGTTACGGATCAATGATTGTAGGATTTTCTCAAAAGTTGGTGATTTTGAATATCCTGGGACGTTTTCAAGAATCACCCATCGAGGGGATAATATGGCAATATAATCACAGCAATAAAGCCCCGCATCTTTATCTTTGTGGTCAGGAATATCACCCCGCCGTGCATTGCTGTATTGTTGGCAAGGGGGACTCATCCAAAGCAGATCAACAGGTTCTAAATGGCGAGGACTAGCTGACCCGACACATTGATTAATTATCTTGGTATTCGGGAAATTTTGTTGCGCTACTTCTGCAATTTTAGGATCTCTTTCAATTCCCCAAATGGACTCAAAACCCGCGGCTTCTAATCCCAAATCTGCACCGCCTCCGCCCATGAATAATGTTGCGAATGTTGGCATTAGAAACCCTCCTCAACAATTGTTAAGCCACAGCCGGGGAGCAATAAATTAGGATCGTTTGATGAACTCAACACCACCATTCCAGAGGGTAAGCATTCTTTTACAGTGAGGATTACATTGCCAAAATTCTTGTCTGTAGTTTTGACATGATCGCCTTTCTGGAAAGCGTAATTTCCGAGGGGGATTTGTTCCCCTTTGACCATCTGAATAAATAGTTTTATCTTGTCCGAGTCTAAGGATTCTGCCAATCCTTTCGCCCACTGAATTTTGATTTTATTCCCCCGGCACATAATCACCCGTCCGATGTAACGGCTATCCTTTTTTAATTGCACAATATCTGTTTTTTTGAATGGGGATGAGTCGGAAACCTCCTCAAAGTCTAGGGTTTCCGATCTGGTTTTTTCGTTAGTTACTTGACAGGTTTGTTTTAATACATTCAAACTTTCAACTCGCCATGCTGTACCTCTTATTAGATAAGATGGGCGGTGTTTATGTGGGTCAATCTCTACCCACTCACCAACTTTTAAAACTCTTTCAAATATCTTGGTTGTTACGGTCATGTCAATCTCCTTTGTTGGGTTTAATGGAATTAATCAATCAAGGGCGCGGTCAAGATTAAGCGGTTAATGAACGGGCGGATTCTGGTCTACCATCACGTTTTTTCATCTCCCTGTCTTCATTTAATAAAGCAATAAACCAACGAACCCCATCGTCTGAGATTCCGTTTAAACAATCAGGATGCGAGAGGATGTATTCCACTAAATGATCATTCCGAATGTAAAACTGTCTTGTGCCTTCAGAGTGATGTTTTAGCCCGTTATTTATCCATCCACGAATCCTTTCTCTTGAAAATCCTAGTCCTATAAAAACTGCCGTGGCTCCATACCAACCACTGTTAGGTCTTAGGCTTTGTCCGAGATTTAATAACTTATTTTGAACGGATAATATTGTTCGCTCTTGATAGCCTTTTTTAACGGCTAGTTGATTATATCGAATAACTAATTGGGTGAACGGTAAAGTTTCTGCTAGTGCTATCAAGGTTTCAGTTTCCTCGTGTGTCCATATCCAACTTGATTCCTTTAGGTTGTTTCTAACCTTTGAATATTTGATATCAATAGATGCTTTTGTTCTCCCTAAAATTTCAGCAATCTGCGCATGAGTTTTTTTGCTGTCTTTTAAAAGTAGAAGTTGTTCTATCTCAGCTTCTGTCCATGTGTTCTTGTAATTTTCTAGCATTCTCAAACTCCTTGATAATTAGTGGGTTTCTATCTTGACCTCGCCATATTTTTAAACTGAGTAAACTGGGAATCAAATAATAACTTAACCGTTCCGGTGGGGCCGTTGCGATGTTTGGTTAAAATGATTTCAGCTACCCCGGCTTCTGAACTGTTGGGATTGTAGTAATCATCTCGGTAAATCATCATTATTAAATCCGCGTCCTGTTCCGTTGATCCCGATTCTCTCAAGTCGGACATCATTGGGCGTTTATTAGTGCGTTGCTCAACACTTCGATTTAACTGAGATAAGACAATAACAGGGACGTTTAAGTCCTTTGCCATTCCCTTTAATCCCCGTGTAATTCTTGACAATTCCTGCACCCGATTCTCGCTGCCACCGTCCATTAATTGCAGATAATCTATTAGGATTAAGCCCAATTTTCCACCGTTTTCGGCTTGCAGTTTTTGAGCTTTTTTCTTAATTTCATTGACAGTAGGGTTCGATGTGTCGTCAATAAAAATCGGCAATTCTGCTAACTTACTAATCGCCTCTGTTAACGATTCCCACTCATCTTGCTGAATATTTCCCGACCGCAGCCGAGTCGATTCGATTTTTGCTTCCCCTGCTAATAATCTTTGGACTAACTGACCTTTGGACATTTCTAAACTGAACACCGCAACAGGTAATCCTTTTTTAGCAATCTTAAAACCAAACTGGACTGCTAAGGCTGTTTTTCCCATTGACGGCCTACCAGCCACAATAATTAAATCTGAACGTTGAAAACCTCCTGTCATTGCATCTAAATCATAGAAACCGCAGGGAACACCGGGGGGAATTTTGCTTTCACTCCGATCTTCAATTTCCTGAAAGGTATCAATCAGGGTTTCACCAATTGAAACTAAATCTTGCTGACTTTTCCCCTGGGAAATATTGGCAATTTGTTCTTCTGATTTTTGAATTACAGTCTCTAATTCTTGACTGGTATCTTCTGCTAACTCAATAATCTTATAAGCGGAAGATACTAGATCGCGACGGGTTTTTTTGTCAAGAATTAGTTTGGCATATTGATCAATGTTGACTGCTGAAACCGTCCGATCTACGAGTTGAGTTAATCCTAATTGTCCTCCCACTTGTTCGAGTAATTTCTGATCTGCCAACCAAAATGTAACGGTCATCAAATCAGTGGGTTTTCCCTCAGAATGCAGGGTTAATACTGCCTTGTAAATCGTTTGATGCGATCGCAGGGAGAATGATTCAGGTTGCAACATTTCTGCAACTCGACCAATGGCTTCTGGGTCTAATAGAATCCCCCCTAAAACGGCTTGTTCTGCCTCGACATTTTCCATGATTACTGTTTCCATTATTTCGCTCCGTTTAAGTTTTTACTCATTTTTGTGGCGATCAGGTTATTTAGAAATTCCTGATTTTTTACCCGTTGTTCCTCTGAAAGTTCTGGCTTGAGTCCATTGGGTTTGAATTCCCGTTGCTCAGGGGGAATGATTTGCACTGGGCGCTCAAATTCTCGCGGGGATTTTCGGTAGGCTTGCCAGTGGATCTTGAAATCGTTGCTCAGGTATTGCAGTTGGGTACTTTCAATCGATCCAAGGTGAGATATCCCACCGAGTTTGAAAATTGCGTACTGGGTAGCATCATCCAAATTATTTAACGGGAGGCGGTTAGCGAGCGATTCTAGGCATCTTGACCAACAATTAGATACCAATTCACGGTCGGACTCTTTAACGAG
>Ga0208359_1000098_pt1 | contig 18542 bp, 11 predicted proteins | sample LakMenEpi26Aug09_FD_150732 | JGI IMG/M metagenome (GOLD analysis project Ga0208359, IMG submission 150732) | Freshwater microbial communities from Lake Mendota, WI - 26AUG2009 deep hole epilimnion (SPAdes) | ecosystem: Environmental > Aquatic > Freshwater > Lake > Epilimnion/Euphotic zone ... | reverse complement strand
CGTTTTCCTGGTTGGTTTGCTACAAAAAGAGATGCGATCGCAGCGTCAAAAATAGCAAGGAGAATATTCCCTTATCCATTCAAAAATAACGAACACCTGATGCCAACAGAAGCGCAGTGGTTTGAATCCCTAGAAGACAATCAAATCAATTTTTATAGATAGGAGAAATCAATTGAGAGGGTTTAAACTCCCTCTCCTAAACTTCACCAATAGGACTAAAAACAATGCAAAAATCTACTTTTAAGATTGCCACAAAATTTTCGGATGCTACTCGCACCGAACCCAGAAAACCTATCGAATACACAGAAGTAAGTGGGTACGTCATCGGGAATTGGGGAATTACTAATCATGGGGCCGGGGATGGTTGGGTCGTCTACCATATTGTTAAGGGTTTGCGATTGTCCTATCTATGTTTTGAGTGGGATAACGCCGTCGTTGTTTTGCAGATGACCGTTAAATTATTTGGGGAAAACAACGACGGCGAACCGACCTCCGATAATTATAAAAAATCCTGTGATTGGGAGCGCGAAGCGCGCCCAATAGCGTCCCGTGATTGTCTTTATTTTGATGATGATTGCGATAGTGACGATGATTAATTGATTTGATTGTCAAGAATAACCAATAATCCCTAGGGGTCAAGCTAACCTCTAGGGATTAGTTTTATTTTACGCTTGTAGCGATCGCATTCCCTACACTTCCCAGTAAGATAGCTCCACTAATTACGGGAGAGATTAACCATTTGCTGAATAACATTTTCTAACCTCGGCTCCACTTGTTTCTTAATTGATTCCCCCACTTTTTGATCGCCGTTTACGGTAATTGGGATATTTATTGTTGGAGAGATTGTCGTCTGCCCTTTCTCTGTGGCTTGTTGCAACGCCCGCAAGAAGTCTGGGGGAATACTAGGGGATAAAACGGGAGACAGGGCAGAGGGAAGTTTGAGAGGATCTGTTAATTGAGGAGAAGGTACTGATCCCCCTCCAAGTCCGCCAGTGAGTTTGTAGATTTCAGAAGATGCGCTACCTGTTGCACCAGAGAACTCCCCATCCCCTCTTATGCTCCGCATTGTTCCCTCTGCGGACATCCCTCCTGGCAATCTTCTGCTCCCTTTTAATCCACTTTCTCTGAGGGCTTGCTCTCCCGTCGCTGCGGCTCGACCCGTTAGATCGCTTACACTGCCCACTCCAAAACCATCAAGCACGCTGGCAGTAATATCTGCAAAACGCTGCCGTTTTAATGATCTGTTACTGGTGTTGTTGGCCAAGTCTACCTGTGCCGAGCGAATAGCCCCTTGACTACGGAATTCCAACGCTTCTCTCTGGAGTTTGAAAACTTTTGACTGGTTAATGTCTTGTCTCCGTAATAAATCCAAGTTTTGCTCTTGGTAGCCGACGTTCTCTCTTGCTATATCTGCCGCTGTTTGCAGGTCGTCTAACTCTTCTGGAGTTGTTCTAGGATCTTTCTTGGCTGATTTAAGAGCATTATCAGCTTTTCTTTTTTCAACTTTCGCATCATTCAACGCCCTTCTAGCAGCTAGTTTGTCCCGTTCTATTTCAATACCTTTCATTAATTGTTGGGATATCAGGCTTTGTTTATCAAATTCAGCTTGCTGGATTGCTGATTTTAATTTAATAGCCGAGATTAATTCAGCGAGTTGTTTTTTCTTCCGTTCAGAGCGTTCTCCTTGGACTAAAGCATCTAATTCCCCTGAGTAAAAGCTACTAGCCGCGTCAAACACCCCTTTTTGTGCGTCCTGTAATTCCGAACGCATTTGAAGGGCTTTATTGAGAATATCGAATTTCCGACTCTGATTATCTAGTTCGTTATTCTGGCGTTTAATAGTGTTCTCATAGGCCTGTGCTTCCTTGTTTAATCCTGCTTCGTATTTCCTTACGTTTGCATCAATCAACTGCCCCTGAGCCTCAACCAACTGCAACTGGAGCTTGATTTTCTCGCCAGCATCCGTCTCTAAACTAATTTTGGTTTGTAATGTTCTAATGGCTTGCTGTGCTATTGTTAGATCATATTCTTCCCCGAAAATCTTCCCTTGGTTTAGTAGGGTTTTTAAAGCAATTATTTCCTTAGTATTCTTAATCTCGGTTTCGGCAATCTCCAATGCTGCCCAGGCTTCTCGTTCTTCCCTGGTAGCTTCCTCTAGGGACAGTCTTAATTTGGCTTGTTTATTGACATCTTTTTCTCGGCTAAGCTGAAATTCCAACTCCTGAACTTTATCGGTAGCACTTGAAGCCCCTTCTAGCTCCCTGAGTGCGTTACCACTACTAATCTGCTTTTCTATGCTTAATAATTGAGCATCATTCTCTTTGGCGATGTTCCCTAAAACGGTTTGAGTGTGGGCATCCCAGGCTTCCTTCTCGGTTTTCAACATCCCCAGGGATTGTTGGAGTTGTTCTTGTCTTAGCTTTCTGATTTCAGTTTGTCTATTAGCCTCTAGTCGTGGGTCTGAGAGTGCGGGTTGAGCTTTTATTGCCTCTAGTTTTTTAAATGTGTTATTGTATTCAGACTCAAGAGTTTTGAGGTTGTTTTTAATATTTTCCTCGTCAATTAAGTTCCGATCACCTCCAAATTCATTAAACGACTTCTGAACTTCATTTTGTCTAATTAGTTCAGCTTCTTTAACTAAATCAACAGTTTTTTTAAGTTGTTTTTCTAGTGTAGAAAGTTCTTGGTCGTAGCCATCCTTGATTGTTTTTTGACGCTGAACCTGGAGTTTTCCGATTTCGGCGTTGACAGCTTCTCGACCTTCTTTGTCAGTATCCGCTAACTTCTTTAATTTGTTCTGTTGTTGCCTGATTTGTTCATCTAACCCCTTGATTTGTAATTGTGATTTTTGGCTATTGTAGTTTTCCTCCGTGGATAGTCCTTGAGCAAGATATCCCTCGATGATTGACTGTTGCTCCTGAAAGTTTTTAACCAGTTCCTCGTTTCGTTTAGATCGTTCCTCTGCAATGGCTTTAGTGATATCCGATTCTATTTTCTTAATTTCTTCCCCTGCTTTTCGGACTGCTTCAAGATTTCCAAAGGATTGTTGTTCAGACTGAATCCGTTGTTGTGCTGCCTTGCGTTCCTCTAATTCCTTAATTGTTAGTTCGGTGGTTAATCTCTCTGATTCTCTAATTCCTATCTCCCCATTCTTTTGTTGAGACTCTATTTCGGCTTTTTGTTTTGCGATAGTATCGGATCGCTTTTTGCTTTCCTGCTCAATGACTTTAGTAATTGTTTCCTGTGCTTTGCGTTGAACCTCTTGATCTAACCTTGTATCATGGGCTAATTGACGGAGTTTGCTAGTAACATCCCTATCAATCGTTTGCCCCATTTCTAATAGAGCCATGTTAAACTCAATAACCTCGGACGCTTTTTTCTTGAATACCTCCTGATCTCCAGATGGTTTTAGAATTGCATCCATAGCTTCATTTGCTTTTTTCTTTAACTGTTCTAACGCTGTTCCTAATACCGTTAAATCTTTTGGGGCAATAACCACGTTAGAGGAGGCTTGGGCTAATGCCGTTTTTAACTTTTCTAACTCGCCTATTTGAGATTGAATATTAGACTTGTTAGCATCCCCTTTGACCGTTCTTTCTTGTTCTTTTAGTGCAGCTATCTGATCCTCGATAAGTCCAATTCTTAGCCGTGCCTGTGTTTGCAATTGCCGATTTTTCCTGTATTCTCCATCCGTTAATCTAATACCTAATTTATCAGCTTCTTGTTGCTTTTTCTGAGCCACAGACAGTTTCTCAAGGGATTCAATAGCCAAATCCCCGTATTCCTCTGTTCGGGTTGCTAGTTCGGTTGTTGCCTTCGTAGAATCGTTTAAGGATTGACTATAAAGAACGAGTCCAACCCCTCCCAAAACCGCAGCCACAGCCAATAAAGGTGCTAATAGTGCTGCGGTTGATAGTACCAATCCTTTTATTGCAACACCTAATCCTCCGACCGTCAAAGTCCCCGCAGCCGCAGCCGATGACAATCCCAACAATGAACTCGCGGCACTCCCAGCACTTGCAGCCATCCCAGCCAAACCAAGGGAACTTAATACCCCCGACAAAACAAAAAATGCCGTGGTGGCACTACTTACAACACCAGCCAATTGAATTTTAATGAAGGACAATATCGCAGGGATTAATTGGGCGCGGAAGGCGATCGCTAAACCAGTAACAACAACTGTTGAGGTAATTAAAGCGGACTGCCACGATCCAACCAGGATGTTGATAACCTCACCCAAACCCCCGGCAACCCCTCCGAGAACCTCCATCAAGGCTTTATTCTGAAGAATAAATGTGTCAATTGCCTTAAACGCAGCAAAGGCGACAACCGCAACCCCGACACTCTTAAGGACATTCCCTAGTGCGGCGGTTGCAGCCGTGATTAGGGTCACAGATCCGGGTATCAGTTGGAGATTGGCGAATAATCGCGCCACTCCTGTTGCACTAAAAACAGAAGCCCCCCCTAAACTTGTGAATGCTGTTGCCAATGCCCCCGCGTTCCCTGCTAACAACAGCAGTAGTTGCCCCACGCCCGGAAGGAGAATATTCCCCAAAACCCCGAAAGCGGAGGTAAGTAACTTGACCCCAAAAACGAGAGATTTAACCTGTAGAGCAACTACTAAAAACCCACCAGCTAGAGGTGCTATAGCCCCTGACAAAGCCGAGAATAGATTCAGTGCTGGACGCAATACCGCCATTGTGAATCCCAGCCCTTGATTCAGTGCCTCCAATGCGTTCGCCAGAGAGGTAAACAAGAATAGGGGGACATCTTTAAAAACCGTCACTACATCCCCCAAGACGGTTTTAAAAATAGATTGAAAAGCTAGACCCGCGCGAAGGATCTGATCTGTAACCTTCCCTGATTCACCCACCAACATCTCAAGGTTCGTTTGTAAAAACTTATAGACTTCGTTTAGGGATTGAGTCAAAGGTGCTAATAGTTTTTCCCCCGATCTTTGTCCTATTAATTCAAACATCTCTTGAATGTTTGACGTTACCCCAGAAAAACTCTGTGCGGCTAATTTATTTCCAGCCCTAAACGCAGACAATCGTGTGGTTAATTCCTGAACTAAAGTCCCTTGAGCCTTCCACTTGGCAACCATCGTGTTAGTTATTCCTAACGATTTAGCCAAGATAGAATTCATGTCAATTGTTCCTAGGAAAATTGATTGAATCTCTTGTCTACTTTGATATAAAGGAACCTGTAATGTCCCCAAAGCGGCTGCAAAGTCAATGGTTAGACTCCGGGCATCGCTTAGGGTAGCCCCGATAGGTGTAGCTCCTTGTGCGACCTGTTGAAATATTGGGATTAATTGCTTTGACGTGACCCCAACTAGATCAATAGAATCAATCCTTAACTGTCTAATCTGATCATTTATAGGTTGATTGAGAGCTAAGATAGCCTGGGTGGGATCTTTAATCTCAAACCCATTACTAATAATTTTTGAAGTTGCTGCCATCGTTGATGCGACCGATAGCAACTGCCCTTGTAGTTCGACAGTTTGTCCAATCAACAAATTAAACGGGCCGTTGGAAACCAACCCTCGAAGCGTTGACATCCCCTGCCCAAAGAATCCAATAACTGAGGTCGTCTGAACAATTGAGCTTGTCACTCCCCCAAAAGATTCACGGAATAAATCAAAAACCTGCAAAGGCTGACGTAGACCGAGGAGGCTTTCCCCTAGATCCCTGATTACATCGACAGCCTGGCTGGCGTTTGCTGTAATCGTAATGGTAGTCCCGCCAAATCCTGCCACCATCTAAAAATCCCCCTTTTCCTTGCTATGATTAAGAGGCAGTTTTAATTAAATACTACGCATTGGTTTAATTGCATTGGTTTAATTGCATTGGTTTAATTGAATTGTAACAATAAAACCCCAAGAATACCTGGGGCTTTATTGTTCTCCCTACTTGTTAGGGAAATTAATTGATTGGAAACGAAGACATCTCAGCGTTTAATTGCTCTATCTGCTGTTTGATTTCCCGAAACCGTGATTCATTCAAGGACGAGGCGTTATGGACATTCCCCTTAACAGACACTTGAATCCCCCCTAAAAGTAAAGCAATCTTCTGATCTCCAAATTGCTTCCCAATCTGGTCTGCGGCTTGTTTCAATAGGGCAATCTTTTCTAGGATTTCAGTGGAGGATCTTTCTTCTGAAGGGAGAGCTTCAACTGCGGCAATCCGTTTGTCAATAACCGCTACTACTAATTTTGCCACAAAATCGACAATTTGATAGGTGTCAATCAATGGGTAAATATATCCCTCTGAGGAGTAGAAGAAATGTTCGGGGATTGAGGGACAGACAGCTTTTAAGGTGTTGCTAATTTTATTAAGCGACTCCGCGCTAGTGAATCCATCTTTTGTGCCTTCTATAGCCCAATTCAGCATAAAATCCACCGGTTTTTCCAGGGGATACTCAACACCGTCCAATACAATAGAAGCCATACATTTTAATCCTATAATTTCTTAACTATTCTATCAAAAAATTAGTATTATTGGAAAATTCAAACAATTCACCAGAGAGGATGTGAAATTAGTGGGCTGTTTATTCTGATTGACCTATTAATTTCAGTTCCCTTGCCTAACTACAGAATAGATAAAATCAAACATCTCTGGATCGTTCTTAGCTAGGTAAATGGGGTTTCTGTGCATTAATTCTAATCCCATAGACAAAACCTCTGTACTTGTCGCATTACTCCCGTACACTTTCCCCATGTAAGGATGTATCCATTTATCAACCTTAGTAACTTCGTAATCTTCGTAATTAAGTTGTGGATGTGCATCTTTTAATTTTACTATCTCCTCTCCGGCAGTTCTTCTATTATAAAAATTAAGCACCTCTTTGTGTATTAAAGGGGAACGATCCTCTATCCAATGCCCAGCTTCATGTATTAATGTTGCTTTCTCCGTGGTTCCCATGTCGATAGTCCCCGTTTGCCAGCAACAGCTTCTTTGTCCTTGTTTTATTTCACGAATAGACAATGTACTGGTTAACCCTGGAATTTCAATCATTCGAGAAAGTTCTTCTATCCCATCCTGATATTCTTTTTTTCTCTTTTTATCTAAAACTGTATTGTTAGTATTGATTTTTGTGGGATTATCCACATAGATTAATTTTCTGGCTTCTTGAAGAATTGCCTTAATTCTTTCGTTCGTCTTGGCTCCAGTGTAGTATTCAATGTTTTCATTTGTTAAAAATTGAGCTATAACCTTTTTAGGTAAAAATCGGGGTACGGGAGGGGAATTGTTTAAGTCTTCCTGTAATTTTAATAACTGCGCTCTTTTCCCTTGTGCTTCGATCATCAATGCGTCTCGTCTTCCCTTCCGTTGTTCCAATAAAATATCTAATTCTGCATCTTTAGCCTCTTTCTCCTTTCTTTCTTTCTCCCATTTCGCTCTAATCTGATCTGCTTTTATTCTAAGCTGTTCTGATGTTATTCTGAACTTCTCATCTACCTCATTAGCTTTTTTGAGACGTTCTTGTTCCTCTAGCGTTACCTGTTTTTGTTTCTCTAGCTGTTTTTGTTTCTCTAGCTCTTTTTGACGATCATTGTATGGTTTAAGTAGTCGAGAGACTTCTCGGACTTTTTCTACAAGAAGAGCCTCTTCTTCTCTTTGTGTACTTGGATTTATTTCTAATAATTTGTCTGTATAATATCTTCTTAACTTAAATAGCTTGTCAATCCGTTCTTCCGAAAAACTATCGTCAGCATTGGCTCTGCAACTTTTCTTGATATTGATACAAATACTTCCACAATTATAGGAAGTTGGCTTTACACACTGGGCTTTCTCCCTTTTCGCTCCCCCTGCATCAATTCGGTAAGAATAACCTGCTGAGAAGTCTTCCCAATTCTTTAAATCAACACCCCGACTATCAATTCTAGGGGTGAATGGCTTATAAGTAACAGACCGCTTGTTAATCTCAAAGGAAAACACACGAGATCTGGTTAAGTCCTTAAACCGCCCTGTTATCTTTTCATTTTCCAGGGTTCCAGGATCGAAATCTAGCACAATGACCGGAGCATTATAGGCAAAAGGCATTGACAAGATTTGACCTATTGCCAATCTCATTTGAGCTTCGGAAGGTGCCATGTTAGGGGCAAAAGATTGAACCATGATTTTACTTAATAAACAATTTCAGACTCATCAACCACTTTCCCGTTAATTACCAAAGGAGGAGGAGCAATAGGTTGATCCATCACTGTCCCGTCAAAAGTCTTCGCCAGTTCTGTTGCAATCAACCAATCGGGGTCGGGAGTTGCGGGGGAATTAAGCCAGAAGAAAGGCGAGTCAGGGTCTATGGCTGCCAATTTCTCCATTGCTAAAACATTGTTCAGGATTGAGGCATAATGGGGCGTTGAGGATGTCCAAACCCCATTCTCAATAACTGCCACTACACCGTTGATTTTGACGCGATAAGCCATGTTAACCTCTTCTAACTACCGAATAAATAAAATCAAACATATCGGGGTCTTGTTTAGCGAGTGCGACTGGATTCCTATACATTAATTCTAAACCCATTGAGAGAATTTCCGTTGACTCGTCAGGATAAACTTTTCCCATATAAGGACGCATCCATTTATCAACCTTTGTTATTTCAGTATCTCTATACGATTTGATTCCGGTTGCGTCTCGCATTTTGACCACTTTTTCTCCCTTTGTCCTGCGATTGTAAAATTCTACAACTTCTTTCTTTATTTCTGGGACGGAGTATTCTATCCAGTGACTTAATTCGTGAATAACTGTACCAGGGTCATCATTCCCCATTGACACGGTTTTATCTGCATTATTATAATAACTTCTCTTATCTCCCTCTGGCAAGCCTTTGACATTAACCTTACTCGTTAAACCAGGAATTGACACCATTAAAGACAGTGATTGAATCCCCTCATCCCATCGGGATTTATTCTTTTTATCTTTTACTTCAATGTTAAGATTTGTAGGTAAGTCGACTTGAACTAATTTCCTGACTTCACTTGAAAACCTTTTGAAGTCTTCTGATGCAGCCTCTAATTCTCTTAATTTACCTTCACTTAAAATATCAGCCAATGGCGGATTCGTTTTTAATAGTTTATCAATTTCTTTCTTTGTTCTTTTTATTAATTTAGCTAAGTATTTCTCTGGCTTTCCATCGTCAATAGCCTTTATAATAGCACTACCTTTGTGTTTAGAAGGATCTAAATTAGATATAAAATCCTCTGACATTTTATCTAATCGTCCCCTAACTTCTTTCGCTTCTTCTAATAACCTAACTTTTCTTTGTTCTGGGGTTTCTGGTTTATTTATTGGTTTCTCTTTAGCAAGCAAGGGAATGTCGGGGGTGAAATCATTGATTGACTTTAAGTTGTCGACACCAGGAGGAATAATAGGATTGGATTTAATAGCCTTTTCTTTTGCAGACCTTCTACTAACGGCGGTAACGTAATCAATTCCTATCGCTTTTAGCTTCTCAAGCCTATCCTTTGACCTAGAATCATTCGGAACTATCCTGCAATTTTTCTTAACATTAATGCAAGATAGACCACAATTATAGGAAGTAGTCTTTACACATTGAGCTTTCTTTTCCCTCTTGTCTTCTCTATATTTAATCATTTTCTCCTCACAACACTATAAATAAAATCAAACATTTCAGGATCATTCTTGGCTAGATATACCGGATTCCTATACATTAATTCCATCCCCATTGATAATATTTCAGAAGCATTTTTATATTCTTTGCCCATATAAGGATTTAACCATTTATCAACTTTTGTAACCTCATCATCTCTATAGTTCTTGTTTCCTGTAACTTCGCTCATCTTAACGGTTTTTTCCCCTGCCGTTCGCTTTTCGTAAAAAGATTCAACTTCTTCTCTAATCCCTGGCACTTTCTCCTCTAGCCAATGACTCATCTCGTGAACTACAACAGCAGGGTCAGGATTCCCCATATAAACATTATTTGTTTTCGGTTTGTAATAGCTTCTCCCTTTTCTTTCTGGCGGAGCATTAACTATATTAACTGGAGCATCCAGCCCTGGAATTGAGATCATTTTTTGGAATACCTCAACACCTTTTTGATGGGATCTAGGATTTCCGGTTTTGACGGATGAATTCAACTTAGTTGGACTATCCACTTCTACCAATTTTCTAGCCTTCTCTAAAAAAGCCTGAGCTTCTTTGTTCGAGGTATTAAACACTCTCTCCGCCCTTGCTGATAGCCTCTCAGCCTCTTGTGGGTCTTCTTGCGACAAACCCTTGATTTTCTTACTGTAAAGAAGTTTATTCTTTTTAAGTTGCCGAACGGGGTTCTCCGATTCAAGTAACGAGGCAGTCCCTTTCTTCGTAACAGATGTTTCGCTAACGCCCTCGTATAATTTCAGCAGTTCCTCTCGCTTGCTTGCAGCCTCCGCTTTTAGTCGTGCTTTCCTGCGAGCTTGATTGATAATCTTCCTGTCCACTGCCAACTCGGACGCTTCTGTTTTTCTGGCTTTTTCTACCACGCCAACCAATTTATCGGCCGCGGCTTTTTGCCTTAAAGACCTTGCTGACTTCGATTTTGATTGAGCATAGAATTGAGAGATTTGTTTTAACCTCTGAAGACGCGATCGCCCAAAAGATTCAGAAGGGACTTGCCGGCAATTTTTAGAGACGTTAATACAGGCGTTGCCACAGTTATAGGATGTTGGCTTTTCGCATTTGGGCTTCTTCATTTCAGAACATCACAACCGATCTAATTGGTTTATTTTATATTGATCTTTCTTTGAGGTACTCCAGAGGTTTTATCTTTAGACTTGCCTTCTGCGTTTAACTTGCTTTTCAATGTTTTGAGTTTGCGGGACGGGGCAGCAGATATCCCGTATTCAAGTTCAAGATTATCAATTTCATCCATATCTATTAGGATTTCATCGTCTGTTTGAGGTTTGTTATTCATGTTTTTATCCTTAAATAGTGCCTATATTTTATCTTATTATATTTTATCCTAGATTGGTTTTTTTCTCGTATTCCTTGACAAATGCCTTGGCTGATTTTTCTGACAGATGAAAATATTCAAGTTCATATCCATATTTAGCACCTTTTTCAATTCGTTTTTTAAACCCAACTGACTCATAAAACGGCACAGCACTTTCTAATGACTCTAGTTTTATTTTCCCTTTAAATCCTCTTTTTACACTCTCTTGAATAGCATGATATATGATTTGTTTCCCCACTCCTTTTGTATTGGTTATTATATTTGATGGATTAGTACCTAAAAATTCTATATACATAGATTCTTTAGATTTGTCATTTCCCGTAGTAAAGAAGCCTTGAGTTTTTCCAGATTCGTCCTTTAAAAAAAACGCATCTTGTAATCCTGCCTCGACTTCTGTTGCCCAAGCTAGACCCTCCGCCACACCATTTGAGTCATCAACTAAATCTTTTTTTGCCTCCAGAACATCTCGCTCAATCACCTCATTGCCATACTTTATAAGTTTACCATACGGGGACTGCTTTAATGCTTCCCCCGTACTATCAACGTACTTACTGGATTTATTAATCCATTCTTTTGCCGTTTTCTTTATCTCTTTTACGGATGCAATAGAAGGCGTTAATTTACCAACTTTTCGCACTGGGGATTGTTGCTGTTTCTGTTTTTCTAGCTGTTTTTCTAGCTGTTTTTGTTTTTCTAGCTGTTTTTGTTTTTCTAGCTCTTTTTGTCTTTCTAGCTCTTTTTGTCTTTCTAGCTCCTTTTGTTTCTCTGGCTCTCTTTGTTTTTCTCTTACACCCCTGAGTGCAAGAGTAGTCACCTTATATTTTTTGAGAAGTTTAGCCTCCCTCTCCCTCTCTTTGTCAGGATTTAAACTATTTAATTGATCTAAATACAGTTTTTTTAACTTGAGTAACTTATCAATCCGTTCCTCCGAAAGTTCATCGTCAGCATTAGCACTGCAATTTTTATTGATATTGATACAGATACTTCCACAATTGTAGGATGTAGGCTTTACACACTGGGCTTTCTTCCTTTTTACTCCCCCTGTATCAAAACGATAGGAATAACCTGCCGAGAAGTCTTCCCATGCCTCAACATTCAAACCCGTGCTGTCAATTCGTGCCACGAAGGGTCGAGCCACGAAGGGTCGAGCCACGAAGGGTTTATAAACAACCGACTTCCTGTTTATCTCAAAACTAAACACACGAGATCTAATGGCATCCTTAAACCGCCCTGTTATCTTCTCGCCGTTACTATCCCCTAAATCAAAATCAAGTACCACCACAGGCGAATTATAGGCAAATGGGAGCGATAACGTTTGAGCGATCGCGAGTTTCATTTGAGCCTCGGAAACCATAGTATTTGGATTAATTTTCACTTCCATAGGAGGTTTGTTATTCATGTTCTTATCCTTAAATAGTGCCTATATTTTATCTTGTTTTAGTTTTTTCTCGTATTCCTTGACAAAGGCTTTAGCTGATTCTTCTGACAAATCGAAGTCCTCGGTGTATCCATCAACGCCTATTTTTGTTGTAAACCCAACTGACTCATAAAAAGGTTCTGCGGAGGATAACGCCTCTAGCTTTCTTTTCCCTCTTGTCTTCTCTATATTTAATCATTTTCTCCTCACAACACTATAAATAAAGTCAAACATTTCAGGATCATTCTTAGCTAAATATACAGGCGTTGCCACAGTTATAGGATGTTGGCTTTACGCATTGGGTTTCTTCATTCTTCACACCTCCTCTACTTCTACAAATATATAACCCTTCTCTCTTATTATTTTTTTTACTTTATGTCTAGTATCTTGCGAGACAATAACTTCTTTCTCACTTTTTACCGTGTTAGGGGTAGCGATATTGTCGATAGATGCTCCTGTCTTATTGACTGATCTAATAATAACAGGAAACTTTTTGATTTTTATTTTATTACCAAATCCCGTGCCACTGTTTTTAGCGTAACTAATAGCAGTGTCTGGATCAGAAGTCCATGAAGCATGAGCAGATTGATTGTCTAAAACATGACCATCTTCTTTTATCCATTTCATTGCCTCATCTTCAGAAGGAAAATTCAATCCTCTGTATATTTCACCTTTATACGGGGTTGAATTTTTAATGTAGCTAGTGATATCCTCTGCTTGCTGATTAAATTTACCATTTTGTTGATCACTCCTAACATCATTAGAGCTAAAAACCCAGTCTTTGATAGATTTAACAACATCTTTAGCTTCCTGTAATGTGATCTCTTTCCCTGCTTTTTTCATTGCAGAATAGTATTCTTTCGCGTTTTTAGGAGTGGAGGCGTGGCTCCCGTCACCTATTGTCGAAGACTCTATAGCTTCAGTCTCAGAGGGAACGGGTTTATCTTTAGGCGTTTTAACTATTTTTTGCTTTGGCTCTTTAGTAGCTTTTTCCGTTCCCTCTTTATGATCGTTAGAAAAATCAACTTCCTCTACTTCTACATATAAAATTCCGTCTTTTTTAGTAACACCCTTAAATTTGTGTCTAGTGTTTTTTGAAACAACAACTTCTTTTTCATCTCTTCCTAATTTACCTGCTTCGGGTTTCCCAAAAACACTAAGATTTCGGATGGACGCGCCCGACTTATTGGTTGATTTGATAATAACCTGAGTTGATTTTTCACCCGAAAAATCTAACTCAGTAAAGTGGGCAGCTATGGCAATATCAGAAGTCCAAGATGAGTGGGCAGATTGGTTTCCAACTATTCCATCTTTATCCCCTTTTGCCCACTTCATTGCTTCATCTTCAGAAGAAAAGGTAATCCCCCTATAAATTTCTCCTTTATATGGTGTTGAATTTTTGATAAATTCATCAATCTGGTCAGCCTGTTTATTCTCTCGCCCATTTTTCTGATCTTCTCTTATCTCGGAAGATCCTTTACCCGTCCAGTATTTAATGGCATTAGCGGTATCCTGAGCCTCTTTCAAGGTTATTTGCTTTCCAGTCTTGGTTACTGCATCATAATATTCTTGTGCGTTTTTAGGTGCGCCATCGTGTGTTCCGTCTCCAGCCAAATTTTTAACTGGTTGCTTTTCGGCTTCGGGTTTGGTTTTTGGTTCAACTGTTTTTTCTGCCGCAGGGATGGGGTTTTGGTTCTCGGCTTTAGGCTTAGAAATTACACTTTTATCTTTGCTTTTTGACGATTCCTTTTCTGTCATCGGATCAACTTCTTCTACTTCTACATACACAACACCCCCTTCTTCTCTAACGCTTTTAACTTTGTGTTTAGCATCCTTTGAAACAATAACCTCAGACTCTGGTTCTCCAAACCGACTTAGGTTAGCAATAGACACACCTGATTTATTATTGACCGACTTAATTACAACAGGCACTCTATCTGGATCATCTTCTTCTATATCCGCAAACCCTTTAGCAACTTCAAGTTCAGAACTCCAGGATGCGTGGGCATTTTGATTGCCTAAAACACCATCTTTATCCCCTTTCAGCCAATCCTCCATCTCTTTTTTGTTGTCAAAAATTATCCCTCTATAAACCTCCCCTTTGTATGGGGTTAAGTTTTTGATATAATTATCAATAAGTGTCGCTCGTTCATTGACACGTCCTTCTTTTTGATCTTTTCTTATTTCTTCATACCCGTCTCCAGTCCAGTTATCAATAGCCTCAACAGTATCTTGAGCTTCTTTTAATGTTATTTGCTTCCCGTTTTTAGTAGCAAGATTATAATACTCCTGGGCATTTCTGGGCATCCCTTTGTGTGACCCGTCTCCTGTCAAACCTTCTTCTTCTGACCTTGTAGTTTTAATCTGACTTCCAGACACTATACCCTTGGTTTTTTGATATTTAGCAACAGCATTTTTTAATGTCAATAATTGAGCTTCAGTTGCCCCTGCTTTTTTTGCAGTTTCTTCTAATTCAGAAATATCAACTCCCGCTTTTTTTGCTAGTTTTTCTATTGTTTGGGCATTTATTTGTGCATTAGAAAGGGGTTTTGTTTTTTCTTGAGCCTGTTTTTCTACTGGTTTTTCTGTTGGCTTTTCTGTTGGCTTTTCTACCTCAATTATGGGATCTACTTTAGCTATTTTAACTGATTCTGACATCTTTTGGGATTTAGTTGATTTAGTCGTTTTTGCATAATTTTTCCCGATTCCTTCTAAATTTTTAAGCCTATCTTTTATTGTGGGATCATCAGTTTTAATCTTGCAGCTTTTCATGATGTTAATACAGGCTGCACCACAGTTATAAGCTGTTGGCTTAACACACTGTGGCTTCTTATTACCTCCTATCCCCGCATCTACCCGATAGGAGTAGCCACTAGAGAACTCCTCCCAGTCATCTACGCTATCCATCCGTCCTGGGGTATAAGGTTTAAAGGTTACTGACTGCCCTTTGATATTAAATGAAAAAATACGGGGACGGGTTGCATCCTTGAATTTGCCTTCAAACTCCCCTTGATCGTTTACCGAAAAATCCAACATCACCACCGGAGCATTATAGGCAAATGGTTGAGACAGAGTTTGGGCGATCGCCAACTTCATCTGTGGCTCGGTTGGCGTGGCATCTTTTCTAGTCGTTGAACTCATGGTTAAATCTCCTATACTTCCTCAGCTTCAACAATAATCCGTCCGTTTTCTTCCTTGACACTTTTAACTCGATGGCGAGTGTCTTTTAGCACCATAACTTCGTCTTCTTCTTTGATCCTGCTCAAATTCCTAATAGACACACCTGATTTATTAATGGTTTTAATGACGACGGGATACCTTTTTTCCTCAATAAAGAAATCGTCCGAAAAATTCTTTGCTGTTTTAAGGCTAGATGACCAAGAGGCGTGAGCACCTTGATTATCTAGCACCCCATCCTTGTCGCCTTTAGTCCAGTTTAAAGCCTCCTCTTTGGTTGCAAAATGAATCCCTCGGTAAACTTCGCCTTCGTATGGGGTTGAGTTCCTGACATAATTAGAAATCCGATTGGCATCCTCGTTTTCTTCCCCTGCTTTTTGATCGACTCGGATGTCAGTGGCATCCCTTGTCCATTTATAGATGGCTGTAGTGGTGGCTGCTGCCTCCTTCTTAGAAATATTTACTCCTGCTTTTTCCAGTGCTTCACGATACTCATCGGGGGTTGAGGGCATGGATTCATGGTCGCCCTTCCCTACTAAATTAAGGTTTTTAGGTTTTTCTTCGGGTTGTTTAACCGCCTTTTCCTCGGATTCTTTTTGGGTTTTAGTTATTTCTGGTGATGGTTCAGGCGTTTTCTTTTCCTTGTTAGGAGAAACTTCTTCTGTCTCAACGATCAAAACACCATCTTCGTACACAACCTTTTTAACCCGATGGCGAGTGTCTTTGATGACCACCACTTCATCTTCCGTATCAAAGGTGCTTAAATTTTTGATAGAGGCACCTGATTTATTAATTGTTTTGATAATGATAGGTTGTGATGTCTCATCGAACGCATTGTCAACAGCAAATTCTCTCGCTTTATCCCAATTAGAAGTCCAAGATGCGTGGGCATTTTGATTGTCCAATATTCCGTCTTTGTCTCCTTTTGCCCACTCCAGTGCTTCTTCTGTTGATTCAAGGGAGATGCCTCGGTAGATTTCACCTTTGAATGGCGTTGAACTCTTGACGTAATCAGTGATCCGGTCGGCAACGAGGCTGTATTTCCCTGCTTTTTGAGATTCTCTAATATAAGAGGCATCTTCTGTCCACTCTTTAACGGCTCCGGTAATCTTTATAGCATCGTCATAAGAGATGGGATTACCCGATGCTTTCATTGCTTCAAAGTACCCGTATGCGTCGCCAGGAACGGACTCATGATCCCCCTTCCCTACTAAATTAAGAGGCTTGGGTTCGTTTTCAGGTTCTTTAAGGGTTTCTGTTTGATCTTCACTCTTTACAGCTATTTTAGCAGCTTTCTTCCCTTCTTCAAAGTCAGATTCTTTCCCTTTTTTGCTAGGGGGAATTTCCTTTATTGTTTCTGGGATTTTATCTATTTCTGGTGGTTTTTCTACCTCTTTCTTGGTTTTTGTAGTTGATTTAGGATTGGATTTCTTGGCTTCTTTAGCGTAATCAATACCAGCAGCTTTCAATTTCTCTAAACGATCCTTTGACTGAGCGTCATCGGGGTTTGATTTACAATTATTATTAATATTTATACAGGCTTTCCCGCAATTATATGCGGTGGGTTTAACGCATTGGGGTTTCTTTTTGTCTCCTGCCTTGCCTTTTGCTTTAGCCGTTTTAGCCTTGGCATCAAAACGGAAGGAATAGCCTAATGAGAACTCCTCCCATTGTTCTACTGCATCGCCGGAATCCATCCGTCCTGGGGTGTAAGGTTTGAAGTTAACGGTATTTCCATCTAACTCAAAATCAAACACCCTCGGACGGGCAGAATCCTTGAATCGCCCTGATATTTTACCCGTGTCATCTACCTTAAAGTCCAACACGTCCACTGGGGCGTTATAAGCAAAAGGAAGAGCAAGAGTCTGGGCGATCGCTACTTGCATTTGTACTTTTGTTGGGGCTGTTTTAGTCTCTATGCTCATGTTTTTGCTCTTCCTTTTGCTTTAGAAGTATTTATACAAGAATTGCCGCAATCGCAAGAAGTGGGTTTAACACATTTAGGTTTTTCGCTTTTGACCCACATACTATTTAGTTACTTGAGCAAAAGACCTCATTTTGCCCGCCGCGTTTTGGATTCCGTCGCCATATCTTTTATTGATATCAGAACCAGGAGGATATTCCCCTCTGCCTACGCCATTAAGAGTAAACAAATCATTCTCGTGTAAGTCAAGCATGGCTCTATTAAAATCACCCCGACCAACCTTATCCCCCATTGCGTCACGGATCTTGTATATAGGGACAAGACCTCCATGATTCCCTTCTTTGTCTATGTCTTTCAATAGTGTAGATATCTCTTTCTGTATTTCTTTTTGATCAGACATCTGCCCTGGTTTGCGCTTAAATTCTTGTTTTGCTTTTTCAATAGCTTTTGTGTCTTTTATAACAAAAGATTGACGATTCCTGTTGAACATATCGGTAATTCCGTCCGAAGGATCAAATTGTCCGTCTGGATTCATATCCTCTTTTTTTAACGTTCCAGTTTCTAGTTCGATTCCCTCGTCATCTGTACCTGCCTTTAGTGTCCATTTATCAAAGTCTTCTTTACTCACCCTGTCTTTTAATTCATGTCTCATTTGTGCTATGTTTACTCGATCTCCTTGTCCTAACTCAAACGCAACCCTAGCTGCTTCTTTGACAATCTCCTTTTTAAAGGTGTCATAATCCTTTATTGGTTCGTCACTATAAAAGGGATTTGCCTTGGATTTGGGACTAGATTTAGCTTTGGGTTTAACTTCGGGCTTTGGCTCGATCTTGGCTTCTGGTTCTGCCGTTTTCTTTGTTGCCAATTTTTGACCAGTAGGCTTTTTACTCTCTGCTTTAGGCTTGGTTTGGGGCTTTTCTACAGTCGTTTTTGCTGTTTTCGCGTAATCTTTCCCAATTCCTTCTAACTTTTTAAGCCTGTCTTTTATTGTGGGATCATTGGTTTTGATTTTGCAGGTTTTCATGATGTTGATGCAAGCTGCACCACAATTGTAAGCTGTTGGCTTAACGC
>Ga0208359_1000076_pt1 | contig 21342 bp, 20 predicted proteins | sample LakMenEpi26Aug09_FD_150732 | JGI IMG/M metagenome (GOLD analysis project Ga0208359, IMG submission 150732) | Freshwater microbial communities from Lake Mendota, WI - 26AUG2009 deep hole epilimnion (SPAdes) | ecosystem: Environmental > Aquatic > Freshwater > Lake > Epilimnion/Euphotic zone ... | reverse complement strand
AGATTGCCTATACTTAACAGAATCCTGTCAATCAGAAGAAGAAATTGACTTTATATTTCCTAGGATTAACTCTATTATCAATCAGGATATACTTTTAATTGATTTCTGGAAGAATAATCTAAAAGTCATACAAAATTTATCGGTTGAGGATCAAGAAAAACTAGCCAATTTAGATATAACGGATATTGTTAGTTTAAATCAAGCCCAAGAATCTAACGCTTTACAACCACTATCCTCGTTTGAAGTTTATCAGGAATTAAAAGAAAAGTCTCATTTTGTTTCCCTGAAAGATCAACTAAAATTTTTAATTAAACCGGAATTACGCTCTGAGTATGAATCTTATATTACCCACAAAGCGATCTCTCTGGATTTTAAAGGATTAGCCTTAACTAACTGGAAAGAAGTTCCTGATTTAACCGTTGCTAATCTCTATTATTTTTTCAAAGAGAAAAAGTTTCTGGATCTCGAAAATCGTCTAAAGTTTCTGATTTAACCGTTGCTAATCTCTATTATTCATTTAAAGAACAAGAATAAAAATAAGCCCTGAACTCCAGTTCGGGCTTAGGAAAAAAACCTTTGAAATTGATGAAATTTACAGGGAAACCACTTCAACTTCCACATCAGCCGTCACGTCAGAATGTAACTTAATATTGGCTTTATAGGTTCCTAATTTACTGATACTGGTGAGAGTAATTTCCCGACGATCAACTTCTTGACCCGTTGCTTGTTGAATCAATTCTGCTAATTCTTTTTCAGTAACAGCACATCTTTGGTCAGAACTAATTGAGTACGCTTTGCCATAATCAATTCCCCATCCCACCTAAAGGAACAGAAATTAAATCATGAAATTGGGTATCTCTAATTCTTTTTAATTCCCACATCCATTTGGTTTCTGCGTCGATTTGTTGATAATATTTTTGAGCTAAATTCTGCTGTTGAGCAACATCGGTTTCTCCCCATAATTTTAATGCCATATCTCGTCTTTTTTGACAAATAACGGTTTCAATGGACGCAATAGAACTGCGAATAACTAATTGGGCGCGGCAAATATCAATTTCTGTATGTTCATCCAGATAAAATAGATGATAAAATTGTTTTGTTTGTTGATTTTTATCTAAACAAACTTGTTGCAATTCCAGAATTAAATCCACCGGATCTAAACTCTTTTCAAATCGAGCCTCAATTTGGGCAATTTCTCGCCATAAAAACCGATGATGAGCTAAACTAAACTGTAAATCTCTTGCTTCTAACCCATCAACAATCATTGGACGATATTCGGGACAATGGAGATATATTCTGAGGAGTTTAACTTCTGCTTCTTCTAATAAACTCCGCTCAGAATTAATGTTAACTAAAGTATCAGAAGATTGTTTATTTTTTGATGGTTCTGAATGATATTTATTGACTTGAGTTTGTAAATTTTTAGCTAATAAAGAAATTAACCGATTTTGTCCTTGACTCAGAAGTTCAGCACAGTATTGAATATAATGGGTGCGTTGCATTCCATTCTCGATTTTTCTCAATAATTCTACCATTTGTTTTGAGACTTGCTGCGACTGGGCAACGGTTTCAAGATTTTTTCCAATTAATAACCGTTGAATTTGCCAATCAATCCAAAATGGAGCATTAACCAATAATTTTTGATAATCTTCAGCAGAATTATGAGTTAAAAATTCATCGGGATCTTTACCAGAAGGAATATTTAAAATCCGTAAATTAATATAACCTTGATAAGCTAGATCTTCAATTTCTCCGATCGCCCGTTCGGCGGCTTTATTCCCGGCAGCATCTGCATCAAAATTAAGAATAATTTGTTTAGATTCCGTATATCTAACTAACTGCCGAACTTGATTCAAATTTAACGCAGTCCCTAAAGAAGCCACAACATTTTCTATTCCGGCGGTATGTAAAGCAATTACATCAAAATATCCCTCAACAACAATCGCTTGATCTTGCTTACTAATCGCATTTTTAGCTTTATCTAATGCAAATAAAGTCTTACCTTTATCAAATAATTCAGTTTCAGGAGAATTAAGATATTTTGGCAGTTCATCCCCTAAACTTCTGCCCCCAAATCCAATAATTTTTCCTTGACTATCATGAATCGGAATCATCAACCGATCTCTAAACCGATCATAATATCCATTGCCCGTTTTTCGAGGTACAATTAACCCGGCTTGTTCGACTAATTCCGCCGGAAAATGTTTTTGTTCTACCAAATAATCATACAGTGTTTCCCATCCTTGGGGGGCATATCCTAACTGAAAATATTGAATAGTATTTTCTTTGAGATTGCGTTTTAATTTTAAATAATCTAAGGCTTGAATTCCTTCCGGTTGTCTTAAAGTATATTGATAAAAACCCGTAGCGATCGCTAAAATCTCATATAATTGTTCTCGTAAAGAAATCTGTCTTTGTAATTCCTGACGTTTTTCCGGTTCCAAAGTCTTCACAGGAACTTGATACCGTTTAGCTAACTCTAAAACCGTCTCACTAAAAGAACTTTTATCCAAATCCATAATAAATTTAATCGCATTTCCCGCCGCCCCACATCCAAAACAATAAAACATTTGTTTCGTGGGACTCACCGTAAAACTAGGGGTTTTTTCATCATGAAAAGGGCACAAACCCACAAAATCTTTTCCTCGCCGTTTCAACGAAACTTTCTCAGACACGATATCATAAATATCTGCCCTTTCTTTGACTTCTTCTATTGTTTCTGGATGAATACGGGGAGTTAGCATTGAAAATTAAACTAGAATGATATGTCTTTATTTTGCCATAAAATATCCTTAATAATCCTTCTAATCTTTTGAGTGTGTTTATTAATTAATAACTGAATTAAAAATTAGTCAATTGATTGCACCCTTTAAACACCCATATTTTCAATACTCCAATCTTCAAACCTCAACCCAGGAACTCGTTCAAAATCCTGTCGATTTCGTGTTACTAAAATTCCATTATTTGCCATTACAAGAGCAGCGATGCGTAAATCTTGCGTACCAATCCGAATTTTTTGACGCAATAACTCAAAATAACAATGATAAGATTCTTGATCAAAATTTATCACATTAATAGTTTGATAATACTTTAAAGTTTCTTCTAATCTTGCGTAAGCAAATAGAAGCTGATCAGCAGATTTTGCTTTTTTAATTTGGTTTAAACGTCCATAAAACTGTTCTTCTACTGTAACAATAGTAACTGCAACTTCTTCAGGATTAACTGTCATCACTCGTTGTGTTACAACAGGATGTTGTCGTTGAAATAAGGAAATATGATCAGTATCTAATATCCAAAAACTCACTTTTTCTACTCCTCTCCATCAAGTTGACGATAATATTCTTCCGTTTCAGCATCTCTTTCACGACGATAATCTTCAATATCTTTGAGCATTTCGTCAAAATACGGATCATCTTTAAACATTCCTGCAAACTTCATCCAAGGATGTTCCGGTTTGGGTAGAGGAATTTCTAATTGCACAATTTCACCTTGTTTCAGAATAGCATTAACTTGTTCTAATAATTGTTCTAGTGCTGCTTCTCGACTTGCACCCTTAGCTTTACAATCTAAACCTAATACTGTTACTATATATTCTTGATTTTGTTGTTGAATTAACACAGGATAAGTCAATTTGGCAATAGATGGAGATGACGCTTGAATTAAGTTGGCGGTCATAGAACTATCCTTTTATAATCTAATTCAGTCTTATTATACACTATTTGAAGTTCGGAAAAAGGTATGATTCACGGGAGAAACTGGGCTTTTAGCTCAGAAATTAGCGTTGAGATTGCATTCTTTAGGTAGTAACTTAATAAAGGGCGATCGCTCACAACAATTAAGTCTCAAAAAACTAGAGGAATAGCTGTGGATAAACAATAGTTTTCCCAACTCTTAAAGGGTTGAATTTCTGTTTCTTGATTGAGAACATCCACCACCCGATCATAAATGTCTTGCGCCTGTTCAGGAGAATCACCAATACAAGTTAATCCTAACTTTCCATAACGAGATAAACACCCCATTAAGTGAAAAACCGTTCCCGTTTCCGTACTACTATCAAAATGCAATTGATGATTAACAATAATATCCATTAAATCATTAGGTAATAAACCCTGATACTTGTTATGTTGCAAATTATCCGAAGCTATATAAAATTTAGGTTGAGATTTTCGACTATAAAATAACCCGGTTTGTAAATCATAATATCCATTAGTTAATAACTTTAAAGTCATAAATGGATGGGTGGTTCCCCCTCGACGCAGGTTAATTTCTATCGCCTGTAAATCCCAATCTAAACTATCTGGTTTATAGACCGCAATAAAATCTACACCAAACCGTTCTAATGCGCCTTTATTGGCTAAATTTTGACCGATTTTTTCTCCCATTTCTTGCAATTTTAATCGATAGGCGGCTTGGGCTGGAAATCGACAACCTTGGAAAATTTGACCATCGGGGCCACCTAATATTTGATCATGGGTGGAGATAATTTTAGTCTTGCCATTGGGATCAATTTCACACTGAACACTAGGAGATTCTTTGATTTCTCCTTCAATAAAAACCTCTACAATTGCCCCTAATTGAGAAATGCGATCGCGAAAAGTTTCCCAGGTTTCATTCGGGGCTTGAAAACTTAATTTATCCCAGTAATTTTTAAGAATTTTCGCCCTTTCATCAAGGTTTAAATCTTTCAAAGGTCTTAAATCTAATAGGGCATTTCCTTCTCCAGAAAATCCCTGATTGAGTTTAACCACAATTCGGTTTAAGTTCGGTTGACGACTCCATAACTCCAAGGTTACTTTAGTTAAATCTTCAGTATTAAAAACTAAACCACTACCGTCGGGATGGGGAATACCTGCTTCAGCAAAGATTTGCCGACTGCCACTTTTAGTTCCCCAATAATTTAAGTCAGGATCAACCCCAAATAATGGGATATCTAATTGTACAGATAATTCCCGTTCTAGGGGTGTGGAATTAAAACAAATCATGTAGGATTGATTCGGTCTTAAAACTTGATGAATTCGAGAAATTAAACGCGGACGTTCTAAAATTTTTTGGGTTAAAGGTTTGGGAGAAGTATCATAGGTTGAAAATAACAATAAACGATCCCGAATATGACTAATAGGAATTCCGGGCATTAGGTGTAAATAATAATCAATTACGGTGGGGTGAATGGGTTGGGAAGATACATAAATTAACCGCATTCTAGGATTTCGTAATCTAATTAAAGAAAACAGTAATCGTTCTTCATATTGATGGGCCCCAGGAATTTTTTCTAACTGGTGGTTATCTAAACTCAACGACGGAATCACTACGACATCTTGATCATCTAATTCTTGATCGCTTAAGGTTTGAAAGCGTTGGCGAAGTTGAGTTTGCAGTTCTCGAAACCGTTGAATAGTATTTTCCTGGGAGTGATGCAATACAACCATAACTCTAACCTATTGAACCCGATATCTCTATGTTAGTTCAGGTGATTAACCTGATAGCAGTTTCGAGAAGAATTGCAAGATTTTGTTACTTGAGTTCCCAGAGTTGTGATTGTTGATCAACTTTTTCTAATTGATAGTTTTCATTTTTAATGATTTGGCGTAATTCCTCGGAGGGATTAAGAACGAAAACTTTTGGCCCTATGGGGAGTAATAATAGATTGGGTTCGGAATTAACCATCATTAGTTTAATATCAGGGTTTAATTCATAACTTAGAGAAATAATATTCCCTAAATTTGTATAATCACTCCCGCGATCAACAATGAGAGTGGCAGATTTATTTTTATTTAATCGTTGAACAATTTGAGGATTTTCAGAACTGGGAATTTGATGCCACCAGCTTTGAGAATTAGCACTCATACTAATAGAAATTAAGCTAAATGTAAAAACTATGGCTAGGAGTGATCGCCAAAATATTTCTCCATCAATTAAGGAATTTTTATTATTTTTAATATGAGTAGAAAACAAATAAGCAATGGATAATTGAACGCCAGGAAAACAGGAAATTAAAAAGCGAGTTACCCCGGAACGTCCTCCCCCTAAAAGCACATCGGGTAAGGCTAACATGAAAAAGGGAACTAAAATAGATGTCCAAATAAATAGGCGAGTTTTTCGATTAGTTTCTTGACTAATTTTAAATAATGCCACCACAATCAATATCACAAAAGGAAGTCTAAGTAAATACATCTGAATACTGTTGAAATCGAAATTTATATCAACTAATACAGAAGTAAAACTCAAAATCCAAAACTTGCTTAAATTTAGTAAACTGGTGGGATAACTCGACAAATTAGTAACATCCATCACCCGTTGTAAATTATTGATTAAAATAATTAACCAAGGACTAAAAGCCAAAATAGCGATCACAATAGCACCTAAAAATTCCAATAATAACTGATAAAAAGGAAAGCGTTTTCGTTTTCCAAAAGATCGTGAGGACTCCATACTCAGTAACAGAATATAAGCCCCATGACCCATCATGGTTAACCCGAATAAAACATGGGTATAGAGTCCAAAAATACAGGCTAAACTATAACCCGCCCAAAATAGCGGATGTCGCCAACGAATTGCTTTGAGTAAAGCATAACCACTGGCAATTACCAGTAAGGTGAATAAACTATATTGTCGGGCGGTTTGAGCAAATAAAATATCAAAGGGAGATAGGGCTAAAAAAGCCGTAGCTAGTAAAGCGGTTTGTGGAGATTGAAATAATTCCCAAGCCAATAAATACATAAAAGGCAGGGAAATTAAACTAATTAAAACGGGTAAAAAGCGAGAAGTAATTATGGAATGACCGAATAAAAACATCCCAACCCGTGCTAATAAAAAATAAAAGGGAGAATGTTGAGGATCTTCTGTAGCTATGGAATTGAGGGTATCTAGGGGGGTACTACCCGGTTTAAGTTGTTGATATTTGAGGAGATCAATGGGGGAAACCATACGATTTTGATAGAATTCATGAGCAAATTCTTCACCCGTATATCCAGCGGCTCGCAAGGTAGTATAAACTTCATCATGCCAATAGATTTTTCCATCTAAAGCCACAAATCGAAAGGCGATACCAATGACAATAACAATTATTAAAAATAACCTCAGAATTTGAGGACGAATTCTTTTAAAAAAGTTCCAGAGACGCCACATAAAATCTGTTTAAATTAAGTTGGATTTATAAAATTTAATTTTAAAGCTTCTGACTAAAAAAAGCAGGGAAATCCCCTGCTTGAATTTGGCTCAAGTTCTAAAATAGTTTTAAGAAATTAGCGAGTTAGGGGATGATTCATGTCGCCCTAACTCATTCCATCTCAAACCCTACTTAGTATAAAGAGCTACTGGGTTTGTGGACGATGAAGCTTAACACTTGGCATTGCTTCACGTTATCAAAACCCATCACACGGATATAGGATTTAGAATTTTCTTGGCGGCAAGCTTGAACTTCATTCAAAACTTCTTGAGAAGTAGTGGCATTGAATAAAGGCAGTTTCCACAGCGTCCAATAATGTTGGGTGGGTTCGGAAGATTCGCTAAACTCCACACCGGGGATATATCCTTGATCCAGAATATATTGGACTTGCTTGACGATTTGAGCATCGGTCAAGGGGGGAAGATAGGATAACGTTTCAAAACGACGTTCTTTTGGTAATGTCCGCATTGTTGTTTCTAAAGTTAAATCCACTAAAGGTTAATAGGCGATCGCAGTGGTCATCATCCTTGAAACTCACCGCAAGTCGGGGTTCGGTTCTGAATCGGTTTGTAATTCGATTTCTGGGTTAGATTCAACACTACTCAGTTGCGTAATTCGTTCTAAATACTGGCGCCGATAATCTATATTGGCTTTTTGAATATTTTCACGAACCATTTCCGGTAAATAATCGGCTACTTCCTGCACGAGATGTTCCCGTACCGTCATCATCCGAAACGCCATCTCCTGATTTTCTTGGAGCATTTCCTGTAGATAGGCTTCTCCGTCCTGAATCTTCCCGGTTGAGGAAAATTCACTCAGCCAGATCGCTTGTCCAGGGTTAGTTTCCCATAGTTGATCCGTGATAATCCTTACAGCCTGATAGGTCAGGTAACTTGCCAGCACTTTTGATGTTTCTTTCGCAACTTGTTTGATGTCCATAGGCTGACCCTAACCCTCTTGATGATGGATTTAGATTTTAGATTTTGGATTGAGTTGTAACCACAACCGACCTGACTTGTCAAGTCTGACCCACAATCCAAAATCCTCAATCTTCAATCTTCAATCTGGAATCAATTAGACGGTATCCATTGACTCGAACTCAAACTTGATTTCTTTCCAGAGTTCGCAAGCAACGGCCAGTTCAGGAGACCATTTGCAAGCTTCACGGATGACGTCGCCGCCTTCACGCATCAGGTTACGACCTTCGTTACGCGCTTGAACACAAGCTTCGAGGGCCACACGGTTAGCGGTAGCACCAGGAGCATTACCCCAGGGATGTCCGAGGGTTCCACCACCGAACTGTAAGCAAGAGTCATCGCCGAAGATTTCCACCAGGGCGGGCATATGCCAAACGTGAATCCCACCGGAAGCCACGGGCATAACACCAGGCATAGAAGCCCAATCTTGGGTGAAGTAGATCCCACGAGAGCGATCAACCTCAACGTGATCTTCACGCATCAGGTCAACGAAGCCCATGGTGATGCCTTTTTCCCCTTCGAGTTTACCCACAACGGTTCCCGAGTGCAGGTGGTCACCACCAGACATCCGTAAGCATTTGGCTAACACACGGAAGTGAATCCCGTGATTTTTCTGACGGTCAATCACAGCGTGCATCGCACGGTGAATGTGCAGCAGAATGCCATTGCGACGACACCATTTGGCCAAGCTGGTATTAGCAGTGAAACCACCTGTAAGGTAGTCGTGCATGATGATCGGGGTTTTGATTTCTTTAGCGAATTCAGCCCGTTCCATCATTTCTTCGCAGGTGGGGGCGGTCACGTTTAAGTAGTGGCCTTTGATTTCCCCGGTTTCTGCTTGAGCTTTTTCGATGGCTTCTTGAACGAACAGGAAGCGATCGCGCCAGCGCATGAAGGGCTGGGAGTTGATGTTTTCGTCGTCTTTGGTGAAGTCTAAACCACCGCGCAGAACTTCATAAACGGCGCGACCGTAGTTTTTCGCAGACAGACCGAGTTTGGGTTTAATCGTACAACCGAGCAGAGGACGACCGTATTTGTTTAATTTATCGCGCTCAACGGTAATCCCGTGAGGAGGGCCTTGGAAGGTTTTCAGGTAAGCGATGGGGATGCGTAAATCTTCTAAACGCAGTGACCGCAGGGCTTTGAAACCAAATACGTTACCGACTAAAGATGTCAGTAAGTTGGTAACGGAACCTTCTTCAAACAGATCCAGAGGATAGGCAACGTAGCAGATATATTGGTTATCTTCACCGGGAACGGGTTCGACTTCATAGCAACGACCTTTATAGCGGTCGAGGTCAGTCAGTAAGTCCGTCCACACCGTTGTCCAAGTTCCAGTCGAGGATTCAGCAGCAACAGCAGCACCAGCTTCTTCCGGGGGGACTCCAGGTTGAGGACTCATCCGAAAGGCAGCCAGAACGTCTGTATCTTTTGGTGTATAGTCAGGCGTGTAATAGGTCAGTTTATAGTCCTGTACACCAGCTTTATAGCCAGACTTGGACTTGGTTTGTGTTTGAGAGTAAGACATATCTCCCTTAAAGCTCCCTTTGTTTAGGAATCGATTATTTTATGCACGGATTGGCAATTGATTAAAATAGTATCAAGAAACGAGTCATTGCAACGTTGAATATTTTTAATATTTTTATAACATTTGTTTATATTTCTTCTTGTTTTGCCAGATTTACCTCAAATCCCTGTTATTTTTTCGCTTACATATCACCAAAATGACTTTTTTTATATTAAGTCTTATGAAATAAATTCTGGATAACAGAATAAGTGATTTTACTTAACTATTTTCTAAAATTTAGATTGCACAATCATAGTCTTTTGTCAAGCAGAACATCATCAGTAATTCCGTATTTTAAATTCAGGTTAGGCGATGAAAATTAAGTCTTGTCCACTTCAGATTGGTAGTAGTTTAAGTCTCAAGGTTTATAAATAGTATATAGTCTATAGTAAATTAATTAATGATTGATTGAAGTCTATTAAAACAAAACTGGGTGATCCGTAAGACTGTTCGTTAAGATGGTGGTTAACTCAATACCAATCACTGTTCACCGCCCATTGTGACTTCACCCACCATCCATTGTATTAATCCCCAATGCTCCCATCCCTCAAATCAACCTTGGGGGAATAAATTTTGTCAGAGTTGCGGCGCCCCCCTACAACTCAACCAACGCTATATTCCCTTACATAATTTAGGGACTGGGGGGTTTTCCCGTCTTTATACCGTCTGGGATCTCAAAACCCAAACCGAAAAAGTCCTGAAAGTCCTGCTGGAACCCTCCCCCAAAGCCCTAGAACTCTTTGAACAAGAAGCGGAGGTTTTAGCCCAATTACGCCACCCAGGAGTGCCTAGGGTCGAAGCAGATGGCTATTTTTATTTAAAAAAACGTAACGTCTCCGAAGGCCATCTTCCCTGTTTGGTAATGGAAAAGATTCATGGCCACACCCTACAGGAAATTTTAGGGCAATATCCCCAAGGCTGTCCCGAAGACTGGGTGATCAGTTGGCTTTCCCAAGCCTTAGATATCCTACGGGAATTGCATGGCTATCAAATTATTCATCGAGACATCAAACCTTCAAACCTGATGTTACGGATGACATCTGGCGGCAAGGGGGGCCAAGTTTCGGACACCCAACTGGTGATGATTGACTTTGGAGGTGCAAAACAAATTGGCCCTATCCCCCATGGCGATCGCGAAAGTAGCCCCCGCAGTAGCACCCGCCTAATTTCCGCCGGATACAGTCCCCCGGAACAGGTGATGGGGGCGATGGTTGGGCCAGCCACGGATTTCTACGCCTTGGGGCGCACCTGTATTCATTTATTAACTGGTCAATTTCCCGGGGATTTAGATGATGCTTACACCGGGGAATTACGTTGGCGAGAAAAAGCCCAGGTGAGTCCTGGGTTTGCTCATTTATTAGATCGGATGGTGCAACTCGATCCCCGTCAACGTCCCCAAACCGCTAAAGAAATTCAAACGGATATTTTTAGAATTATTCGACAGAAAAAACATCCTCGACGAATGATGTCTTCCCATCAACGGTTTCTTGATACCCTGACAACGACTTTAATTAAATGGGATAAAAAATTAATTCAACTGGTATTTGGACTAGGAAAATTAACCATACATTCTGTTCGGGGTTTAGTCGAAACCAGTTGGGAAATTGCCTTAACCACAACCGGATCAATTGTAGGAACAATAATTGGATCAATATTAGTTTTTTGTTTTCCGGGATTAGCAGACCAAATTACTCCAGTTTTAGACCAAGTATTACGCCAGATTTTACCGAATGATTCCCTAACTTTAGATAATGATCCCATAATTTTAGGTGCGGAAGTATTGGTTTGGGGATTCGCCGGATTAGGCGCCGGAATTGGATTAACCAATGCTGGAGGGTTTGGTCAACGTCGCCGTTATTGGTTAGCTGGAATCATGGGAATATTAGGTTATATTGTGGGGGGAGCTAGTGGACAACTGATTAATCAGTTGTTAGAAAATACAAAAGATACAGATATTGCGGGATGGGAAGAATTGTTTCATCAACTCCCTTTCGGAATAGCCGCCGGGTTAGTAACTTTAGGTTTAGGGTTACGCAGTGATCAAATATTTCAGGGGATATTTGTTTTATTAACCGTTACTACTATATTTTTGGGTTTTAATCAATTTCATATTTTTTTGCCTCAAGAGATGTTAAAGTTTCCTACCGAAATGCAAAACTTTAATTTACCCCAATTTCGGCATAATTTAGGGTTTATGGCCTTACTCAGTGGCGCAACAGCTTTCTGTTTGGGGATAACTCACTATTTTATTCTTCCCCTATTGCGATGGTTTAGAAATTAGTTATAGTTTTCAGATTCCGACAGATTGAAATCTGTCGCTACACAGACGAAACCCGCCGACGCGGGTTTTGAAATCAAATATTCCTCGCTAGATTATATAGTTTAAATACCAAACTATTTTATTTCTTTTTAATTTCAGCTTTTGGAGATTCATCAGGAATAGTATACTTTAACTCCCCATCTTTCTGAACTTCCAGTTTAACTCCTAATTTAGTTAATTCTTGAATCGCTCTTTTTCTAACTAGCTTATCTTGTGTCGCACTATAAACCATCAACCAAGATTGAATGCGGATTAATTTATTATCGGGATTTTTTCTTAAAATTTCAGCAAATTCTCGTAAACGAGGAGCAAAATCTTGATCCGGTGTTCCTTCTGCCCATTTTGCTGCCATTTCATGGGATTTAATTGCAGCCTGAGTATCTCCAATTAATAATAATTCATCAACCCCTTTAGTTCTCCAAACTAACCAAGATCGAGGATTTTTTTCTGGAGAAATAGACTTTAACCCCTGTTCTATCAGTTTAACTGTTAAATCAGGTCGGGCTTGGTAAAAAGAAACCGATGTCGATAAAAAATTATACATTTCCACCCAAAGGGGATCGTGAGCCACGATGACCTCGAAATAATTATCTAACAGTTCATAATCTGTTTGCTCACGGGCTAAATTATCCCCAAAATATTGTAGAAAGTTTAAAAATGTCCAACCCGCCAGTAAATTCCCATAACCCAATGTGGGTGATTTTTTTAGTAATCCTAACCGCGCCGCCTCCCTTTCTTTCTGTTGTTGGGCTGCGATTATAGCTTCCTTATCCAATTGTGCCGTTTGCACCCGAGAAACTTCCAACCCGCCCGGAGCATAGAGCTGTATTCCCATAATACTGACTAAGGCGATTCCAGCGATCGCCATCGGCATCAGAAAAGATAATCCTTTTGGCAAAGCAGACTTAACTAAAAGACGAACCACAATTTTTGCTAGAACTCCTGGTGCTTTTGCAATAATACCATGAATTTTTTGACCCGATTTAATAGTAACCCTACCCGTCCAATTCTAAGTCGAGCTATAATCAGAGCAGCTAAAACAATTTAGTCAGGAAAATCGACACGCCATCATGAGGGAGCAACTAGAGGTTTTTTTCAGGCAACGATTTTGCATCCCCTAAATTTGGCAATGGGTCAGATCGGGATCTGGCATGACTTGATTGTTGTCAATCCCTCTTAAATCGGGAAAAATTGCGTGGGAAAACAGTAAAGATCACCAATCTTAACCCGTTTTTTCCTTTAGCCAGTCAATTCAGAATCAGATCACTTTAAAATTAAATCTAGGCTTTCAATCCTAACTCTAACGAGAAGTTAAGGATATCAAGCGATATAGGGAGACTCAATGAATCAAAACGTTAAACGCTTTTCTCCGCTCCGTCAGGCCTTATTTACAGGCGCGATCGCAGCCGTTACCGCTTTCGTCATGCCCGCTTGGAGTAGTAGCGTCAGTGCCCCCCTCAAAGATAGTCCTAAAGCCGTATTGGATGAGGCTTGGCAGCTTGTTTTTCGAGAATTTGTTGATGGGAAGTTTAACCAAGTTAACTGGCAAGCCCAAAGGGAAGAACTCCTGAGCAAGAACTATACTTCCCGGGAAGAAGCCTATACAGCCCTGCGAAAAGCCCTAGAAAAACTCCAAGATCCCTATACCCGCTTCATGGATCCCAAACAGTATGAAGCGTTGACGAATCAAACAGCCGGGGAACTTTCTGGGGTGGGAATGCAGTTGACCCTGGATGAAAAAACCAAAGCGATTACCGTTGTCGAACCGATTAAAAATTCTCCGGCCATCAAGGCGGGAATTCAGTCGGGGGATCGGGTACTTGCTATTGATGGAGTCTCCACCACGGGTATGACCGTGGAACAAGCGGCCAATAAAATTCGGGGGTCTGTTGGCACAAATGTCAATTTACGCATGGGACGGGAAGGAGAAAAAGAATTTGATTTGACCCTGACTCGCGCCCGAATTGAATTAGAAACCGTTACCTATCGTGTCAATAACGAAGGAAATCGCAAAATTGGTTATATTCAACTGCGAGAATTTAATTCCCATGCAGCCGAACAAATGCAAGCTGCGATTCAAGCCTTAACCAAAGAAAATGTTCAGGCTTTTGTTCTGGATTTACGGGGAAATCCTGGGGGATTATTGCGTACCAGTATTGATATTGCTCGGATGTGGATGGATACGGGGGCAATTGTGAGTACCGTTGATCGTAATGGCAAAACCCAGGAAATTCGTAATAACCGCACCTCGATCACAAAATTACCTGTTGTCGTGTTAGTCGATAGTAATTCTGCCAGTGCTAGTGAAATTTTAGCCGGAGCATTGAAGGATAATCAACGGGGTGTGGTGATGGGAACTCAAACCTTTGGCAAGGCTTTAGTCCAATCGGTGTTTTCCCTGTCCGATGGTTCCGGGTTGGCGGTGACAATCGCCCATTATTACACGCCCAATGGTATTGATATTAGCCACAAAGGGGTCACTCCTGATGTTAAAGTCGATATCTCCGATGATCAGAAAAAACAATTGGCTACTGATCCGAAGTTAATTGGGACACCCCAAGATCCTTTTTACGCCAAAGCCATTTCTATTCTCGCGGGGCTGGGTGGAAATCGACCCTTAGCTATTAACGAGTCTAAATAATGGGTTTGAGCTTAAGGATTATCTAAGGTTAACTGTCGAATCTGTTGAAATTGAAAATCCCGGGCTAAAGATCTCAGACCGGTGGATAAAGTTTGGTGTTCCGAGGGAATTTGTTGAACTAAATGTAGAACTTCTTCTTCATCACAGAGAAGACAGGATTCTTGTAGAGCAATAATCCATTCCCTCGGCATCACTAATAGATTTTCAGGGGTTAAGGATGGGTTAGCGGGAGTATTCTTACTCCGGGCATCTAACAGTTTATTAGGTCAGGAAAAAATTGATTAGCAAATCTTATCACACTTCCGACCATTCTACGGGTCACTCCTTTTCTGTCTCTTTAGGGATGACAGCAGAAGTGATCTATGAGTTTTTCCTGCATGGGGTACAAACTTCCAGTCCAGAAGTCGTTTTAGATGGCTTTGAACAACTATTTTTCTACCTGCTGTGTCCACGCCAGCCCGAGGTGCAAAGAGCTTTAGAGACTATTTTGAGTGTGGAAACGGGAGAATCTTGCTTTCATTCAACGATTCAAAGATGTTGCTATATTCTGATTAATAATTGGTTACTTAAACGTCAGCAAAAGTTGATTAAAAACCTGATCCAAAGATTATCAAACTCCCCGGATATTTATCAAACTTGTTTATCCATTCAAGAAAGCCGACTAATTCTATGGCTGAACAACTTTTTAAACAGTGAAGATTATCAAAATTTACTCCAATGTGCGAATTTTGATCGCAATAATTGGAGTAGCCGTTATCAATCCTATTTATTAGTTCCTCAATATCTTAATCCTCGCAATTCTAGGGAACAAAAAGAAGTCGCTCGTAATTTAGCAAAACAGCTTAAAGATAAATATAAATTTGATTTGGCGATGTATATTACCCGTTTAGACTCTCCAATGGGTAAAAATCACAAACTGAATAATCCTACCCAACTTGGGGATGAAGTCATAAATTTAATTAAACAAACAATTTCTACCCAGCGTGTGTTTAATTATGGGACTCAGGCTAACTTGTTTTTACAAAATACTCAAGATTTTGATTATCAAAAATTTAAACAATGTTTGCCACAATATTTGATGTTTAATGTCAGTCAGCAATATCCGGCGAATATTCTCAGGGAAAAAATAGAAGAAAAATTGCAATCTCTGTACCGTCTCCATGATCAGAAAATTGTTAATAAGGCTCTGATTATTAGAAGTTGTAACCGACTGCTAGAGTTTTTATTAATTGAACCCGGGAAACCTCCTTCATTTTTATTTAACTTAATGATTCGTCAGGGAAGTCAACTGACCTTAGTGATTTTACTGCTGAAATTAGTATTATTGGGGAGTCCCTGTCGAACCTATTTAGAAATTTGTATTGCTAATTTGGTTCAATTCTATCAAGACCATGCAGAATTCGAGTGTCAGGGTTTAATCCAATTTTTAGAAATTTTTAATTTAGTCTTTACCTTATTTACAGAAAATATCCAATATTTTTTAGTCAAAACTAAAGATTTAGAACCCGGAACTCAGTCGGGAACAGAATTAGACACCTATCGTTTATTTTCTCAATTTAAAGGGCCAGATTTACGCCGTACCAATCTCAAAGAAATTGAGTTAAAAGGTCAGGATTTACGCGGTGCAGATTTGCGCGATATGGATTTAAAATCTATTAAACTGATTCGAGTAGATTTAAGTCTAGCTAAACTCAGCCATGCGGATTTAAGTCAGGGAATTTTTACAGAAACTAAATTTTTTATTTCTAATCTTAATTATACGAATCTGACCGGGGCTAATTTAATCAAAACAGATTTTCGTCGGGCTGAATTGAAACACGCTAACTTAACTTCTACGGATTTACAACACGCTAATTTTAATCGGGCTGATTTAATGGGAGCAATTATCATAAAAGCGAATTTACAAGAAGCGAATTTAGAAAATACTGATTTAACTGAAGTAGATTTATCAGAATCAAATTTACAAGGGACTAACCTGAATCGAGCTAATTTAAAAGGGGCTAATTTAAAAGGGGCTAATTTAAAAGGGGCTAATTTAAAAAGTGCTAATCTCGAAGGTGTGAATCTCGAAGGTGCTAATCTCGAAGGTGCTAATCTCGAAGGTGCTAATCTCGAAGGTGCTAATCTGGAAAATGCTATTTTAGAGCGGGCAATTTTATCTCAAGCTAACCTACAATCCACGAATTTATCTAATGTAAATCTCATGGGTGCAATGGTTAATCAAGCCAATTTAAGTCAGGCTATTTTAATCAATTCCCAACTGAGAGATACTAATTTAGCCCAAAGTAATCTGAGTTATGCTGATTTAACTAAAGCCGATTTAACTCGAGCTAATTTGATGCAGGTTGATTTCACTTATGCGTCTTTAAGAAATGCAATTGTTCGTCATACTAATCTCAAAGATGCGATTTTATTATATGCAGATTTACAGGGCGCTAATCTATTTCGTAGTGGGATTTCCCAAGCACAAATTGTTGGGGTTAAATTAGGGAATAATGCGGGATTATCTGATCAAACTCGAATTTTCTTGAAGGGGGAGGAGATTTAATTAAACAACGTAGTGAGGTGTTTACGCCTCTATTAAGATGCGCTTAAGCGCAACAACGGCGCGACAACGGGTAGAGACGAGCCATGGCGCGTCTCTACAGGGTAGAATTAAATCAGTTTAACTGCCCGCAGGGTAAACATGATTCCTGCTGCTGCGACTAAGGCACCCGCATAGATGACCAGGTAAGCGATCGCGCCATCGGCTGTAATCATTAGACATCTCCATAAACATTACTCTATTGAATCATGAGTGATCATTCTGTGACTATCCGTAACGGGTTAAAAATCGAATACAATTTTTAAGAATGAGTTAATAAGGAAAAAATATGGAGTCGTTGATTCGAGTTAATTTAGGTTTATTATCTTATGATATTGCCATCGGTGCAGGAAATTTAGAGCGATTGGGGGAATTACTCACGCCTTTAAATTTAGGCAAAAAAATATTATTAGTTTCTAACCCGGAAATCTTTAACTATTATGGAGAACGAACCCGCACAGCTTTAGAAAAAGCGGGGTTTAATGTGGCTATTTGTACCCTTCCCGCCGGAGAAGAATATAAAACTCCCCAAACCCTGCAAAAAATTTATGATGTGGCTTTAAAACATAAACTAGAACGTTCCTCCACAATGGTTGCTTTAGGAGGAGGAATCATTGGAGATATGACCGGATTTGCGGCGGCGACGTGGTTACGGGGAATTAATGTAGTTCAGATTCCCACTTCTTTATTAGCGATGGTCGATGCTTCTATTGGCGGGAAAACTGGGGTAAATCATCCCCAAGGAAAAAATTTAATTGGGGCGTTTTATCAACCGAAATTAGTATTAATTGATCCAGATGTTTTGCAAACCCTTCCTGAACGAGAATTTAGAGCGGGAATGGCAGAAGTAATTAAATATGGTGTAATTTGGGATCATAAATTATTTGATAAATTAGAACAATCCCAAAACTTAGATAATATTCAATCTTTGGATACTGGATTATTACAAGAAATTTTAACCCGTTCCTGTCAAAGTAAGGCCGATGTGGTGAGTCAAGATGAAAAAGAATCGGGGTTAAGAGCAATTTTGAATTATGGTCATACCATTGGTCATGCGGTCGAAAGTTTAACCGGATATACCGTGGTAATTCATGGGGAAGCAGTAGCAATTGGTATGGTAGCCGCCAGTCAAATTGCGCTTAAATTAGGATTATGGGATGAAGATAGCGATCTCCGTCAATTTGATATTATTGAAAAGGCGAAATTACCGACCCAACTTCCCCCCGGACTGAATATTGATGAAATTTTAGAGAGTCTACAAACGGATAAAAAAGTTAAAGCTGGAAAAGTCCGATTTGTTTTACCGACCCGCATCGGAGCCGCAACGGTGACAGATATTGTCACTTCTGATATAATCCGTCAGGTATTAGAAACTTCTCCCGTTCGTTGTCTAGCTTAGATGGGCAAAACGTCAAATTAATGTCATCGGATTGACACATTAACTTCATATCGTGACGATAATCTATAAATCAAAGGCAAGTTAACTCCTCACACCAAAATCACGTTTCGTTCCTCACCACTGGCTCATCACCAGTGGATTTTTTTTACTTGATTATTTGTTGTTGTACACTGGAAAACACTGCACTTCAACCGGGCTGAATTCACCCATGAGAAAATGGACTCCGATTCTACTGTTAACCCTGTATTTACTGGCGGTGGGGGTAACAATTGGACTAAAAAATCAAGATTGGATTCTGGCACAGGGGATGACATTATGGCAACAACAGCCTGCTCCTGTAACCTTGGAGCGGGTGACGGCGGAAATGGTATCTTCACCCCCAAAACCCGCAGAGGTCAAACTGGTGGACGATGAGAAACCCCCAGAACCGCCCAAGTTGAAGGAGCCAGAAGCGAAAATGATGGTTAATGCTAATAATATTCCTGTCCAGGGAACCTGCGCCCTACAACCCGACCCGAACCCCCCAGTTAATGGTAGACCTGGGCCAGCCGTTAATCCAGTCACGTTATATCGGTTTCGTCGGCCAACGGATGTGCAAACGGCCAATCTTCAAGGGGGGGCGGGTTACACTCCCAATGAATATCAAGCCATGGCGAATGCGACGAATTACGGACAAAGATTTTTATATGATATTAATGGTCAGCCTGTGAATAATGCCCCGATTGTGGTGTTACATGAAACCGTATCGGATGTTTATAGTGCGGTAAATTTGTTCCAAAATCCCCAAGCTTCGGAGGATAATCAAGCCAGTTATCATACTTTAATTATGTTAACTGGGGATATTGTTTATATTGTTCCCCCGGATTTAAGAGCTTTTGGCGCGGGAAATTCGGTATTTGCTAGTTCAACGGGAACGGAAACCGTAAAAACCCATGCTAAACGTCCACCTTCGGTGAATAATTTTGCTTATCATGTTTCTTTAGAAACCCCTGTGGATGGTCGAAATAATGCTAATTCTCACAGTGGTTATACGAATGCACAATATCAATCTTTAGCCTGGTTAGTAGCAAAAACTGGGGTTCCTGATGCTAGAATTACAACCCATGCAGCGGTTGACCGTTCAGGGGAAAGGCGAGATCCTAGAAGTTTTGATGGTCAACTGTTTTCGCAATATTTACAATCCTATACCCGGACTCAGGAAATTATGATTAGCTGTCAATCAGCTTATCTGAATTAAAATTATAATAACAGCATAGCAAAGAGCAGAAAAAACTTATGATAGCTGCGAATGAAATTTCGACAAACTTAACAATTCCGATCTTAGAAAACGGCGACAAACTAACTCGTGATGAATTTGAACGTCGCTATCAAGCAATGCCTGACCATCAAAAAGCAGAATTGATTGCAGGAATCGTTTATATGGCATCCCCTCTTAGAATCACCCAACATGGAAATCCCCATGCTCGGATTATCACTTGGTTAGGAAACTATTGGTCAGCTACACCGGGTATTGAATTGGGAGACAATGCGACAGTCCGTTTAGATGGTGATAACGAGCCTCAACCTGATGCGCTGCTAAGAATTGAACTGGGGGGACAATCCACCATTAGTGACGATGGCTATGTAGAAGGTGCGCCGGAATTAATTGCTGAAATTGCTGCTAGTACAGTCTCCATTGACTTACATCAAAAACTGCAAGTTTATCTTCACCATCAAGTACAAGAATATCTAGTGTGGCGAGTTTATGACTGTCAATTTGATTGGTTTAGATTAAATAATGGAGAATATATTCAACTTGATCCTAATATAGATGGTGTCATTTGCTCTCAAGTATTCCCTGGATTATGGTTAGATAAAGATTCTTTATTAGCCGGAAATTTAGCTCAAGTATTAGCTGTTTTACAACAGGGTTTATCAACCGGAGAACATCAAGATTTTGTCAAAAGAATGCCAGTTTGATGATCATAGCAAACTCCCAAAAATCTAAAGTGGTAGTAATTCATGAATTACCCCCACTTTATCCTTAATTGCGATCGCACTAAAACTAACACCAAATTCGACCCCGACGGAAAGGAGCATCAGGCTCTTTTCGGGCTGCAACTTCTTCTTTAACCTTTTGTGACCAAAAACCATAATCCGAAAGTCCAGTCATCATACAATCTTGTTGAATTTCTTTTTTTTCGGGTTTACCAACAGATTTAGTCACTTTATTTTCTGCCGTTGTCTTCTTTTCTTCGCTCATAATTCTCTTAACTCCTAGTTAAATTTAAGTTAGATAAACAACCTATATTAAAATCCACATCCACAACTACCAGAAGACTTAAGTTGTTGATAGCTTCTGTGAGCAAAAGCCGCCGGATCATTGTAATTTGCACCGTGTAATAATTTCAATCTAATACTAAGTAATTCTTCTTCTGTACCGTTAACCACATCTACAGAGCGATGGGGATAAATAACATCGGGTCTTTTGACTGGAGGGGAAAGGTTAGGTAATCTCATTTGATTTAATCCTTAATTGATTATTTATTTTTAATTCCCCCCATTAGTAAGGGGGGGTAGGGGGGGTTAATAAGCACTTGACCAAGAACGAACTTCACCCAAGGTGACAGGAATTGTATCACTAACATCAATGGTAAAGCGATAGATTTTTTTGGCGCGACGGCTATTTTCAGGGTCAAAGAATTTCAGT
>Ga0208359_1000075_pt1 | contig 21422 bp, 29 predicted proteins | sample LakMenEpi26Aug09_FD_150732 | JGI IMG/M metagenome (GOLD analysis project Ga0208359, IMG submission 150732) | Freshwater microbial communities from Lake Mendota, WI - 26AUG2009 deep hole epilimnion (SPAdes) | ecosystem: Environmental > Aquatic > Freshwater > Lake > Epilimnion/Euphotic zone ... | reverse complement strand
GTCTTGGCAGTCGCCTGGACGGCGTTTTCGACGCCCATCTCCTCCAGCTTGCCGCTGAGGAAGTTGGCCGCACCGTTGAAGCCATCGACGTCCTTGCGGTTGGCGTTCGCCCCGGTGGCCGTGACGAGCTCCTCCATGAACCGGTCGTACGGAATGTTCTTGGAGAAGCACCGGCGGAGATACTGCCGCATGCCCGGCCGGCTCACCCGCTCATTCCCGACGTCGCGGCCGATGAGCACCGCCGTCCAGACGTCGGTCCAGTTGCGGGCGTATTCGTCGACGTACTCGTCGCCGAGCAGCCGGCCGACCAGTTCGGCCCGCTTGGCCGGCGAGCTGTTGGTCAAGAACCGCTGCAGCTCTTCGGTCGTCGGGATCCGGCCGATGACGTCGAGGTGGACACGCCGACACCATTCGCCATCGGTGGCCGCGGCCGAAGGCTGAAGGCCGGCGTCGGCCCAGCCGGCAGCGATCTGCTCGTTGATGAACCTGACCTGGGGAATCCCGAAGTGCTCATCCGCGGCCACGGCGAGCCGGCCCGCGACCAGCACGGCGACGAACGCCAGGCGGAATACAAAGACGGGCAACCCTGCCCACTGCCCGCGGCACATACCAGACCGAAACATGGCGACCTCGATCCTGGAATCGGACGGTGCCCTACCCAGTGAATCGTATTCGCACGTCGGCCAACCGACTATTCCCGCTGCGGGCGGCCCCGCTTCAGGTGCGTGCCGGACGGGCCTCGACCCGGGGGGCGGGGGCCTGGGCCGCGCCCACGTCGCCGCCGACGAACTCCAGGATAGCCCGCGGCCCTGCGTCGCCCAGACGCGGTGTCGCCAGCTTCAAGATCCGGGTATAGCCGCCGGGGCGGTCGGTGAACCGCGGCGCGATCCGCTCGAAGAGGATCCGCGCGGCCTGCTTGTCGCCGAGAAGCTGCACCACCCGGCGCCTGGCCTTGACGGCGGGCGCGGCGGCCTGGGCCCATCGGGTCCACGCATCGCTCTCCCGCCACCGCTTCCACTCCGCCGAGTCGCGGGTGGCCGACGTGGCGAACTCAGCGGCCTTGCCGGAGGCTTCGAGGCCGCGCTTCGCGATGGTCACGCACCGTTCCACGAGCGGCCGCACCTCCTTGGCCTTGGCCAGGGTCGTGACGATCCGCCCGGACACCTTCGGCGCGCCGGCCTCGCCGGCCTCGGTCTCCCGTTCGGTGAGCATCAGGGCAGAGGCCAAGTTTCGCAGCAGCGCCCGCTGATGCGACGGACTGCGGCCCAGCACACGACCCTTGCGACGATGACGCATGACGCTCCTACCTCCCTTGACCCTTTGCGTGACTCATGACCGAAACGCGGTCAGGCTCCTGCCCCGGCGGGCAACGACATCCCCAACTCCAAGCCCAGCTCCCGCAGCTTCGCCTCGATCTCCTGCAGGGTCGTCTCCCCGAAGTTTCGCACCTCGAGCAGATCCTCCCGCGACCGGGAGACCAACTCCCGCAGACTCTCGATGCCAGCCTCGTGCAGGCAGTTGTTCGCCCGCAGCGAGAGCCGCAGATCCGACACCAACATGCCCAGCCGGCTCTCGAGCGGCGCCTCGACGGCAAACACGGCTGCGGCCGCCGGCAGGCTCACGGCCGGACCTGGCCGCGTGTAGGAGACGAACGGATTGAGGTGCTTCCGCAGGATCTTGGCCGCCTCGACGAGCGCCATCTCGGGCGTCACCGTTCCGTTGGTCCAGATCTCCATGGTCAGCTTGTCGTAGTTCGTCTTTTGGCCGACGCGAGTCTCCTCGACCTCGTACTTGACGCGGGTCACCGGGCTGAACACGGCGTCCACAGGAATGATGCCGATTTCCTGCGATGCCTGGCTGTGCTCGCTCGACGGCACGTAGCCCCGGCCGTTCTCCACAACCATCTCCAGCTCGAACGGCACGTCGTCGGTCAGCGTGGCGAGCACGAGATCCTTGTTGACCACTTCCACGGCCTCGTCGGCCTGGACGTCGGCACCGGTCACCGGGCCCTTCGTGCTCTTCTCGACGCGGAGCACCCGCGTCGATTCACTGTGATTCTTGACGATCAGGCTCTTCACCGCGAGCACGACGTCCGTCACGTCCTCGACCACACCCTTGATCGTCGTGAACTCGTGCAGCGCCCCGGCCAGCTTGATCTGCGTGACGGCACTGCCCTCGAGACTCGACAGCAGCACGCGACGCAGGCCGTTGCCGACGGTCGTGCCGAAGCCGCGCTCGAACGGCTCGACAACGAACTTTCCGTAGGTGGGCGTCAGGGTCTTTTGATCGACGGTGACCGAGCCCGGCAACTCGAGGCCACGCCAGCGGATATGCATCAGGGATTCCTCCGTTCAGGGCCGGGGCAGAAACAGCCCACGGCCGACTCTGTGAATCGAAACTCTAAAAGCCTTCACCCAGACTTTACTTCGAGCACAACTCGATGATCAGATTGGCCTGCACCGGAATCGAGACATCGTCGGACCCAGGCAGACGATCCACCCGCCCTTCGGGAACCGGACTCTCGGAACGGGACAGAAAGTCGGGCACGTCACGACGACTCTCAGCCAGCGCCGCGTGGGCCAACTGCAGGCTCTTAGCGCGGTTCTTCACCCGCACGAGGTCGCCGGCCTTGACCAGATAGCTGGGCACGTCCAAACGACTCCCGTTCACGGTGATATGACCATGCAGAACCATCTGCCTGGCACCGGCACGCGATGCCGCGAAACCGAGGCGATGCACGACGTTGTCGAGCCGCCGCTCGAGAAGCGACATCAGCGCCTCGCCGGTATTTCCCTTGCCCCGCTCCGCTCGCGCAAAGTAGGTGCGGAACTGCCGCTCCAGCACGCCGTAGTAATGCTTGACCTTCTGCTTCTCACGCAGATGAATGCCGTAGTCGGTCGGCTTGGGGCGCCGCTTCTGCACCATGCCCGGCGGGGTGGCACGCCGCTCGAAGGCGCACTTCGGCGTGTCGCACCGACTGCCCTTGAGGAACAACTTCAGACCGTCGCGTCGGCAAAGCCGGCAGACCGGCCCGGTAATCCGTCCCATGATTCAAACCTGCTCTCTCGTGACTCGCGTATGCCCGTGAAAATGAATGAACCGAACCGCCGTTTACACTCGCCGCTTCTTGGGCGGACGACAGCCGTTGTGCGGCAGCGGCGTGATATCCTCGATGCTCTTGACGTTCATGCCGGCCGCCTGCAGCGCGGTAATCGCGCTTTCGCGGCCACTACCCGGCCCCTTGACCCGCACCTCGAGGTCCTTGACGCCGAACTTGGCGGCCTTCTCGGCCGCCTGCTGCGCAGCGCACTGGCCGGCGAACGGCGTGCCCTTGCGGCTGCCCTTGAAGCCACAGGTCCCACCGCTCGCCCAGCACAGGGTATCGCCCCGCGCGTCGGTGATGGTCACCGTCGTATTGTTGAAACTCGCGTGGATGAAGGCGATGCCCGCCGTCACCTGCTTCTTTTTCGACTTCGCAACCTTCGACATAGGTTCGTTCCGTGTGCTCCTGCCGTATTCCCAGAGACCATCTACAAAAGACCGAGCCAGCGCCGCCGACTACTTGAGATCCTTGACACCCTTCTTGCCGGCCACCGTCTTTTTTGGACCCTTGCGAGTCCGCGCGTTGGTCCGCGTCCGTTGGCCACGGACTGGCAGACCGCGACGGTGCCGCAGCCCGCGATAACTGCCGATGTCCTTGAGCCGCGAAATGTTTTGGGCGACCTGACGACGCAACTGCCCTTCGACCGTGTAGTCCTTGTCGAGCAGCGCGGCCAACCGAGCCAACTCGTCCTCGTGCAGATCCCGGGCCTTGCCCATCGGGTCGACGCCTGCCTTGTGACAAAGCTCGCGGGCGACCCGCTGGCCAACGCCATAGAGGTACTGCAACGAGAAGATGGTCTTCTTCTCGGACGGAATATCGACGCCCATCAAACGTGGCATGGATGTATGTCTCTCGAACCGAAAATCATGCGGACGAAACAACGGTCACAGTGCGCAAACGGAACCCGCGAGGGCCGGCTGCGCGGCTCGTGGCAGGCATTAGCCGCCCCGAACCACGTTCTCCCTTCTTCACCCTTGCCGCTGCTTGTGGCGGGGATCCGCGCAGACCACGAAGACGACGCCACGGCGCCGAACGATCTTGCACTTCTCACACATCCGGCGGACGCTGGCGCGAACCTTCATGATGAACAAGCTCGTGGCGGCGACCGACCACGCCTTCGACAGGACTGGGGGGGATTGGTGGGAGCTCCAAAATATAAGACGGCCGCCGACCGATCACAAGGGGGGACCTTTCTTACCCGATAACGTTCATGGATCGGGCGTCGGCACGGCTCAAGCCCAGTCCGTCGCCGGCCGCCGATTCAGGCCGCGGAGCCGGCATTTCCCACCGTCTCGCCGGCGGCCGGCGGGGCGGTCAGCACCACCGGCCCCCCCGTGGTAATGGCCACGGTGTGCTCAAAGTGGGCGCTGGGCATCCCATCGACGGTGGACTGGGTCCAGTGGTCAGCCAGGGCCCGAACCTTCTTCGTGCCCATGTTCACCATCGGCTCGATCGCGATCACGAGCCCGGGCTCGATCTCGAAGTCATGGTTCTTCCGAAAGGCCGGCGTGCAGAAGTTCGGCACCTGGGGATCCTCGTGCATGCTCCGCCCGATCCCGTGACCGACGAAGTTCTCGACCACAGAAAACCCGTAGTCGCGGACGAACTTCGCCATTTCAGTGGCCACGTCGCTCCACCGGCTGCGCGATGCGAGCAGGCGGATCGCCAACGCCAGCACCCCGGAGGTGCAGTCAAGCAGCCGCTGCATCTCGGGCGTGACCTGGCCCACCGGGTGGGTGATCGCCGAATCGCCGCACCAGCCGCCCACGCTGCAGCCGGTGTCGATGCTGATCACGTCGCCCGACCGCAACACCCGCGGCCCCGGAATGCCGTGCACGACCTCGTCGTTCACCGAAATGCAGCAGGCCGCCGGGAACGGAACCTTTCCCGGCACGCCCTTGAAGAGCGGTACCGCACCATGCTCCAAAAAGAACTTCTCGACCGCCGCGTCGATCTCACCCGTTGTCACCCCGGGCCGGACCATGCCCGCCGCCAGCTGGTGTGCGCCCCACACGACGAGCCCCGCACGGCGCATGAGGGCGATTTCACGGGGCGATCGCAGGGTAACCACGTCTGATTCTCGGGGCGATGAAGGAGCGAACAAGGACGCTCGTCGAGTATAGCGTATGGCGGCGGCCGCACCGCCCGGCGTCAGCGGCGACGGGCAGCCCGCTCGAATGCGGTCACGGCGGCTTGCACGCGGTCGAAGATCTCGTCAGCCGTGCCCAGGCCGTCGATGCTGGCGAGCTTTCCCTGACGCATGTAGTAGTCGAGCAGCGGGGCGGTCTGGACCTCGAAGCTCGTGATCCGCTTGGTGAACACCTCGGGATCGTCGTCCTCCCGCTTTCGCGCCAGCATCCGCCGGATCAATTCATCCCGGGGCACGGCGAGCTCGATCACGCCATCGACGCTCATCGCCCGCCGCTCCAGCAGCTCGTCAAGGATGGCGGCCTGGGGCAGCGTGCGGGGGAACCCGTCCAGCAGGCAGCCGTTGCGGCAGTCCTCCATCTCCAGCCGTCGGCTGACCATGCCGACGATGAGCGGGTCGGGCACCAGCTGCCCCTGCGTCATGAACTCCGCCGCCTGGCGGCCTTCCGGCGTGCCCGCCCGCACCGCCGCCCGCAGCATCTCGCCGGTCGACAGATGGGGCACCCGCAGCAACTGCACGAGCCGCTGGCACTGCGTTCCCTTCCCCGCTCCCGGCGGTCCGATGAGGATGATCCGCATGGCGTGTCCTCGCGGCGGCATGGAGGCAACCGCGGGCGTCTCCCGGCGGGGGCAGTGGACGGATCAGGACTTCTCGAGCAGGCCGCTGTAATTCCGCATCACGAGATGGCTGTCGATCTTCTGCACCAGGTCGAAGGCGACGCTGACGGCGATCAGGAGGCCGGTGCCCCCGTAGAAGCCCGCGATCTGCGCACCGGTGTTCATGTAGCCGCCCACGATCGTGGGGATGACTGCGACCAGCGCCAGGAAGCCGGCTCCCACGTAGGTGATCCGCTCCATGACCCGCTCGAGATAGTCGGCGGTCCGCTTCCCCGGCCGATACCCCGGGATGAAGGCGCCGAAGTTCTTGAGGTTGTCGGCCATCTCCTTGGGATTGAAGGTGATGGCGGTCCAGAAGTAGCAGAAGAAGTAGATCAGGGCGACGTAGCAGACGTTGTACAGGTAGGACTGCCCCCGCTGGAACGAGTCGTGAATCGCCGAGAGCACGGCGTTGCCCGGATATGCGGTCGACAGCCACTGAAAGAGCATCTGAGGAAAGAGCAGCAGCGAACTGGCAAAAATGATCGGCATCACGCCGGCCTGATTGACCCGCAGCGGCAGATACTGCCGCGTGCCGCCGTACACCCGCCGCCCGCGAACGTGCTTGGCGCTCTGGGTCGGGATCCGACGCTGCCCCTGGGTCATGAACACCACGCCCGCCACGACGCCGACGAACAACGCCGCCAGCAGGATGAGCGTTTCGATGCCCATCTTGCCGCTGCCTCCGCCGAGCTCCCAGCTCGTCTCGCTGCCGAGCTGCATCAGCGCGCTTGGCATGCCGGCCAGGATGCCGGCCATGATCAGCAGGCTGATCCCGTTGCCGATCCCGAACTCGTCGATCTGCTCGCCGAGCCACATCAGGAAGATGGTGCCGGCGGTCATCGTCATCACCGCCACGAACTGCCACACCAGCGGCAGCCGGCCATCGACCAGAAAGGCGGGCTGGATCAGCGACTGCTCGCCGACCCGCTGCCCGGAGAGAAACGCCACGTAGGCCCAGCTCTGCAGGATGCAGATCAGCACCGTGGCATAGCGGGTGTATTCGTTGATCTTCTTCCGGCCCGCCTCGCCCTCCTTGGTGAGCCGCTCGAGCGGCGGCCAGACCGTCCCGAGCAGCTGGAAGATGATCGACGCCGAGATGTACGGCATGATTCCGAGGCCGAAGATCGTGGCCTGCGAGAGTTGGCTCGCGGAAAACACGGCGACGGTGCGGAGCAGGTCGCCGATGCCACCCGTCTGCTGCGCGAATGCCGTCATCGCCTGGGGATCGACGATCGGCAGCGGCACCTGCCAGCCGACGCGGTAGATCGCGAGCAGGCCCAGCGTCAGCAGGATCTTCTGCCGCAGTTCCGGAATCGTGAAAATGATGCGGAGTTTTTCGAGCACGGGCTAGGGCTCCTCGACGTCTCGGACCGGGCGTGCCGGCGGATCGCCGGCGCCATACCCTAACCGCCCTCAGGCTTTTTCCGCGACGCCTTTTTCACCTTGCGCACGACAGGCGCAGGTCCAGGCAGTTCGGTTACGGTGCCTCCGGCGGCAGAGATCTTCTCGCGGGCCTGGGCACTGAAGTGATGCGCCGACACCTTGAGGGCGTGCTTGAGCTCGCCATTGCCGAGGATCTTGATCTCGTCCCAGATACCCTTGGCGAGGCCCGACTCACGCAGCGACCGCGGCGTCACCTCGCTCCCGGCGGCGAACACCTCCTGCAAAGCCCCCACGTTGACTCCCTTGACGATCCTGCCGTGGGCGTTGTGAAAACCGCGTTTCGGGATTCGCCGGATCAACGGCGTACCGCCACCCTCGAAAATCAGCGGCGCGGCCCAGCCGGCCAGCTGCCCCTGGCCCTTGTTGCCGCGGCCGGCGTAACGGCCACGGCCGGAACCGGGGCCGCGGCCGACCCGCAGCCGCTTGGTGTTCTTGTGGATGCCCTTGTTGACGTCGTTGAGTTTCATGGAAGGGTTGGTCGGCCCGGAGGACCGCGATTGGATGCGTGGATCAGGAGAGCGAAATGCCGCGGAGCCGCTCGACCTCGGCCTTGGTCCGCAGCTGTTTGAGGGCCTCGAGGGCCGCCTTGACGAGGTTCACCGGATTCGTCGAGCCGTGCGCCTTCGAGAGCACGTCGCGGATGCCCGCCGACTCGCAGACCGCCCGCACCGCCGCCCCGGCAATGATGCCCGTGCCCGGACCAGCCGGCAGGAGGACGACCTTCGCCGTCTCGTAACGGCCTTCGACGCGGTGGGGAATCGTGCCCGACTCGACGGGCACCTCGATGAGATTCTTCATGCCGTCCTTGATCGCCTTCTCGACGGCGGGCGGCACCTCATTGGCCTTCGCGTAGCCGCAGCCCACCTTGCCCCGGCCGTTCCCGACCACGACCAGACCCGCGAAACTGAACCGCCGGCCGCCCTTGACGACGGTCGCACAGCGCCGCACCTTCACGACCTTCTCCGCGAACTCGCCGGTGCGGGATTCTTTGCCTGTCGACACGGTTCATTGCCTCCAAAGACTGATCTAGAACTCGAGACCCGCGGCCCGCGCCGCGTCCGCGAGCGCTGCCACGCGGCCGTGATACCGAAACTCGCCGCGATCGAAGCACACCTTCGTCACGCCGGCCGCCTTGGCCCGCTCCGCCACCGCCTTGCCGATCGCCTCGGCAGCATCCTTGTTGCCGCCGAAGGCGATGCCCGAGCGGACCTGCTTGTCCATCGAACTGGCTGACGCCAATGTCCGCCCCGACACGTCGTCGATGACCTGCGCGTAAATGTGCTTGTGGGTGCGAAACACCGAGAGCCTGGGGCGTTCGGCCGTGCCGCGAATGAACCGGCGCACGCGGTGCCGCCGCCGCAGACGCTGCCGGAGGATCGAGCGGGAATGGTCCATGATGGGTCCTTTGTCTGTCTCTTACTTCGTGACGGCCTTGCCGGCCTTACGCCGAACCTGCTCGTTCTCGTAGCGAATGCCCTTGCCCTTGTAGGGCTCCGGCTTCCGCAGGGCACGCACCTCGGCGGCGAACTGACCGACGAGCTGCTTGTCGATGCCCTTGATGTGAATGTGGGTCTGATCTGGGCAGGTGACCGTGAGGCCGGCCGGGATCGCGACCTGCAGCTCGTTCGCGAAGCCGACCCGGAGCTGCAGGGTGTTCTTCTGGAGCGCGGCCAGGTAGCCCACGCCCACGATCTCGAGCTTCTTCTCGTAGCCTTTGGAAACGCCCTCGACCATGTTGGCCGCCAGGGCCCGCGTGAGCCCGTGGACCGAACGCGCCACCCGATGGTCGCCGCTCCGCGTCACGCGGATTTCGCCGGCACCGCCGTCGACCTCCACGGAGACCGCGGGATGAATGGCGTGCTCGAGCTTGCCGAGCGGCCCCTCGACCTTGAGGCTGCCGCCCTCCACGGACGCCTTCACGCCCTTGGGGACCGAGACAGGTGACTTGCCGATACGCGACATTGCTGGATGACCTTTTGACCGGGAACGATTTCGATTACCACAACTCGCAGAGCACTTCGCCACCCAGCTTCTTCTGCCGGGCCTCACGGTCGCTGACCACACCGCTGGACGTGGAGAGGATCGAGATTCCCAGTCCGCCCAGCACGGGACGGAGCCGGGCTGAACGGCTGTAAACCCGCCGCCCCGGGGAGCTCACTCGCCGGATATGCCGAATCAGCCGCTCGCCGTTGGGGCCGTACTTGAGATCGAGCTGGAGATGGGGCACCGGGGCGGCGTCCACCTCGCGCCAATCCCAGATGAATCCCTCGCGCTTCAGCACTTCCGCCAACCCACGCTTCACCTTCGAACTCGGGACCTCGACGGTCGAGCGTTCGATGCGTACCGCATTGCGGATACGGGTGAGCATGTCGGCGATGGGGTCGGTCATCATGTCTGCAGAACCCTCTTGTAATTTCCCGTTTCGTCGCGGATCCCGTCCTACCAGCTGGCCTTCTTCACGCCGGGGATGCAGCCCTGGTCGGCGAGCTTCCGGAAACAGATGCGGCAGGTGCCGAACTTGCGGTACACGGCCCGCGGACGGCCACACAACATGCACCGCCGCACCACCCGCGTCTTGAACTTCGGCGGTCTCTTGGCGGCGGCGATCTTCGATTTGCTTGCCATGGATGATCCAGTCAGCCTGTTGGTCCAGCCCTCAGAGTCGACGCCGGCGGCGCCGATCCCGTGCCGCTACGCAGCGGCATCTCCTTCCCCGTCCTTCTTCAGCGGCAGCCCCATCGCCCGCAGGAAATCCCGAGCCTCGTCGTCAGAGCGGGCCGACGTGACCAACGTGATGTTCATGCCCTGCGGCCGCGTGAACTTGTCCGGATTGATCTCCGGAAACACCATCTGCTCCGAGAGTCCGAGGCTGTAGTTGCCCTGGCCGTCGAAAGCCGTGCTCGACAGCCCGCGGAAGTCGCGAACTCGTGGCAAGGCGACCGAGACCAGCCGGTCGAGGAACTCGTACATCCGTCGGCCGCGAAGCGTGACTTTGCAGCCGATCGGCAGGTTCTCGCGGAGCTTGAACCCTGAAACGGCAGCCTTGGAGAGCGTGGCAACCGGCTTTTGGCCGGTGATCTGCGCCATCGCGCTGATCGCCTCTTCAAGATACTTCTTCTCGGTGACGGCCACGCCCACACCCATACTGACCACGATTTTCTCGAGCCGCGGGATGGCGTGCGGGTTCGTGCGATCAAGGGCCTTGCCCAGCTGCGGGCGCACCGTGTCGATGTAATGCGCGAGCATCCGCGGCACCCCTGCCTGGGCCGCCGTCTCCGTCGCTGCTTTCGTCTTCTTCGCCATCAAAACGATCCTTTGATTCCCGATCAAAAACCTGGTCGTTCAGCCTATCAGCCCTTCGCCGCCGTGGCCCGCGGCCGCCGCAGGGTGCCCTGCTCGGCTCCGCACTTCCTGCAGAACCGCACCTTGCCGCCGTCGGCCCCGGCCCGTGCCCCGAGCCGCGTCGCCTTGCCGCAGGCGGAGCACACGAAAAGCACGTTCGAGGCGTCGATCGGCATCTCCTTGCTGAGCCGCCCGCCCTGCGGGTTCTTCTGGCTCCGCTTCAAGTGCCGATAAACACGGTTCACGCCCTCGACGACGAGTTTGGCCCCGCCCTCGGCCTCCGGACGCACCGACAGCACCTTCGCGCGGGTGCCCTTGGCATTGCCGGTTCGTACTTCCACGAGATCGCCCGTCTTAATCAGCATCACACCACCTCGCTCGCCAGACTGACGATCTTCATGAAGTTCCGCTCCCGCAGCTCCCGGGCCACGGCCCCGAAGATGCGGGTGCCCTTCGGATTCTTGTCGTTGTCGATGATCACGCAGGCGTTGGTGTCGAACCGCACGTAGCTGCCGTCCTCACGCCGCGCCGGCTTCTTGCACCGCACGATCACGGCCTTCACGACCGCCTTCTTCTTGACGTCGCTGCCCGGGATCACGCTTTTCACACTGCACACGATGATGTCGCCCAGGCCGGCGGTCCGCTTGCGGCTGCCGCCCAGCACCTTGAAGCACATCACTTCCTTGGCGCCCGTGTTGTCCGCGACCACCAGCCGCGTCTGCATCTGGATCATGTGGACTTTCCTTCCGTCGTCTCGACTCCGGCCGCGGCGGCCTGTTCAGCCCGCGCGGCGGTCTCCCGCAGGGAGGTCGCCCGGGCGCCGCTCCGCAGCGAAGCCACGTCGACGGCCGTGCTCTTGGCCACCACCCGAACCAGCTCCCAGCGCTTCAGCCGGCTCCGCGGCCGGCACTCCACGATTTCGACGAGATCGCCAAGCTGCGACTCCTCGGCCTCGTCGTGCACATGGCAGACGGTGCGCCGATGGAGAATGCGGCCGTACTTCGGATGACGGACGACCCGCGGTATCTCCACCCGCCGCGTCTTGCTCGCGGCGGCGCTCGTCACGGTTCCGGTCTCCACTCGCTTGGGCATCTGATGCGCTCCTCGTTACTTCCCGCTCTGCGTCCGCTTGCGGAACGTCCGCCGCGAGGCCACGCCGCCCTTGCCGGGAGCGTGCACTTTCGCGCGGCCACTGGCCCGCCGCCGCTTCGCATGTTTCTCGTGCTGTGGCGAATCCTCCCCCGCACCACCCGCCGCAGCGGCTCCCAGGGAAACGCCCCGTTGGGTGAGGATCGTCTGACACCGGGCGATCGTCCGGCGCTGCTTTTTCACTTCGGATGGCGCGGCCAGCTTCTCCGTCTGCGCCTGGAGCCGAAGCCGAAACAGCGTTTCGGCCGCGTCCTTCCAGACGAGGCGAATTTGCTCGTCGGCCATTTCCCGGAGTTCGTTTACCTTGGTCATGGCTCTGGTTCCTTACATCGCCCGCCGCTTCACGAACCGAACGCGGATCGGCATCTTGTGCGCCAGCCGCGCCATGCAGACCCGGGCCGCCTCCTCCGTCACCCCGCCGATCTCGTAGAGCACCATGCCCGGCTTGATGACCGCGGCCCAATACTCCGGCTCGCCCTTGCCCTTACCCATACGGGTCTCGAGCGGGATCGAGGTGATCGACTTGTGGGGAAAAACGCGCACGAACAGCCGCCCCTCCGCGCGGAGGTACTGCTGGGCCGCGATGCGGCCGGCCTCGATCGTCGCCGCGGGGAGCCATCCCGGCTGTTCGGCCTGGAGGCCGAAGTCGCCGAAGACGACGCGGTTCCCGCGAGAGGCGTCACCTCTTATACGACCTCTTTGGCTTTTTCGGTGCTTCACCCGCTTGGGCATCAGCGCCATCGCCAGTCTCCTCGTACATGCCTTGGTTGACCCACACCTGAATTCCGATGTTGCCCTGCGCCGTGGGAGCCTCGCAGAACCCGTAATCGATCTTTGCCCGCAGCGTCGACAGCGGCATCGAGCCGGCGATCGCCTTTTCGCACCGCGACATCTCGGCGCCACCGAGCCGGCCGGCCAGCTGGATCTTCACACCCTTGGCGCCAGCGTCCATCGTGGTGTCGAGAGCCCGCTTGAGCGTGCGCCGAAACGCCGCCCGCTTCGTGAGCTGATCGGCAATATCTTCGGCGATGAGCTGAGCCTGAATCTCCGGACGACTGACCTCTTCGACCTTGAGGTTCACCCGTCGCCCCAGCAACTCCTGCAGCTCGGCCTGGAGCCGATCGACGTCCTGACCCTTGCGGCCGATGATCACGCCGGGCCTGGCCGAATGCAGAATGACCTTGACCTCGTCGCGGGTCCGCTCGATCTCGATCTTCGGGATCGCCGCGGCCCGGTACTTCGCCTTCACGAACTTCCGCACCTTCACGTCTTCCATGAGGAGGTCGCGGAAGTCCTTCTTCGATGCATACCAGCGGCTCTTCCACGGCTCGGTGATGCCGGTGCGGAAACCAGTGGGATGAACTTTCTGACCCATGTGTCTGCCCTCACTCCGTATCCGCGGCGACGACGGCATCGAGCGCCACTTTGATGTGCGACATCCGCCGCTTGATCCCGAACGCCATGCCGCGAGCCCGCGGCCGGATCCGCTTGAACATCGGCCCCTCATCCACGCGAGCGTCGACCACCACCAGGTCGTCCACGCCGGAGGCCTGCTGATGCTCTGCGTTGCCCAGCGCGCTTTTGATCACCTTCTCGAGCATCCGAGCACCGCGGTGCGGCTGGAACCGCAGGATATCGAGGGCCTCGTCGGCGAACTTGCCGCGAACGAGATCGGCCAGAGCCCGCACCTTGCGGGCACTGATCCGGGCGTACTTGTGGCTGGCTGTGTAGGCCATGAATCACCTTCGCTGACTCGCGGCCGAAGCCGCACCTGAATCGCTCACTTGGCCGCCGGAGTGGCCGCTTCCTTCACCTTGCCGCCATGACCGCGGAACGTCCGCGTCGGGGCGAACTCGCCGAGCTTGTGACCGACCATATCCTCGGTGACAAAAACCTTCAGGTGCTGCTTGCCGTTGTGCACCATGAACGTCAGCCCGATGAACTCCGGCACGATCGTGCAAGACCGCGACCACGTCTTGATCGGGTCGCGCTTGCCGGAAGCAAGCTGCGCCTCGACCTTTTCGAAGACCCGCGGGTCGATGTACGGACCTTTTTTCGCGCTGCGTCCCATGGATCACCTCAACTTCAATTGGCCGTAGCGGCGGCTCTTCCGCCGACGAATAATCGCCGTGCTCGACGCCTTGCGGGGCTTGCGAGTGCCGCCACCCTTCGCACTCTTACCCGTCGGACTCACCGGATGACGGCCACCCTTGGTGCGACCTTCACCACCACCGTGCGGATGATCGATGGGATTCATCGCAGTGCCGCGAACATGCGGCCGGATGCCCATCCATCGGGACCGGCCGGCCTTTCCGAGCCGGACGTTCATGTGGTCGGCATTGCCGATCGCGCCGATCGTCGCCCGACAGGCGGCCGGAACGCGGCGGATTTCACCCGAAGGAAGCGTCAACTGCGCCCACTGGGCCTCACGCGCCACGAGCACCGCCGAAGACCCCGCCGAGCGACAGAGCCGGCCACCCCGCCCCGCCTGGAGCTCGATGTTGTGAACCTGCATCCCGAGAGGAATGGCCGCCAGCGGCAGGCAGTTGCCAACCTCGGGAGCCGCAGAAGCACCGCTTTGCACGGCCGCCCCTACCTTCAGCCCCTCAGGAGCGAGAATGAAACGCTTCTCGCCGTCGGTATAGTGGACCAGCGCCACGCGACAGGTGCGATTCGGATCGTACTGGATCGAATGCACGGTCCCAGGCACACCGTCCTTGTTGCGACGGAAGTCGATGAGCCGGTAGTGCTGCTTGTGGCCGCCGCCCCGATGCCGGGCGGTGATCTTGCCCTGGTTGTTGCGGCCGCCGGTCTTCTGCTTGCGGAACCGGAGCCCCTTGGGGACTTCCGCACCCGGCGTCAGGTCGGCGAAGTCGGAGACGCTCGCACCGCGGCGTCCAGGACTGGTCGGTTTGTAGGCGCGAATTCCCATGTGCGACTCGGTTTCAGAAGAGGTTGATCTTGAAGTCGGGCTTCAGCTTCACGACGGCCTTCTTCCAGGCCTTCGCACTGGTCCGCCGCACGCGACTGCGACGGGCCTTGCCAACGCGATTCTGCACGGCGACCTTGTCGACCTTGACGTTGAACATCTCCTCGACAGCCCGGCGAATGTCGGCCTTCGTGGCCGCGGAAACGACCTCGAAGGAGTAGGCGTTGTGCCGGTTTGCCCGGTGCATGCCCTTCTCGGTCACGAGCGGACGGAGAATCACCTGGTGGGGGGCCAGACCAGGCGTCAGGGCGGGTGCCGGAGCGACAGGAACAGCCATGGCTTATTTCGCCTCCTTCTTCGCAGCCCGCTTGGCGGCAGGCCGCTTCGCCGCAGACTTGCCGGCGGCCGGCTTCGACTTTTCCTTCGCGGCAGCCCGGAAGGCGTCGATGGCGGCAGTCGTCATCACGATCGAACGCGGCCGCAGGATCGACCAGGCATTGAGCTCCGCCACCGGCGAAACCGACAGGCCGGCGATATTGCGGGCACTCTTCCACACATTGGCGTCGTGCTTCTCCGGCGCGAGCAGCACCGTCGCATCGCCCAGCCCCATCCCGGCGAGCATCTTGGCCACGGCGGCCGTCTTCGGAGCCGGGATCGCGAGCGCATCGACCAGTTTCACTTCGTCGTCGGCGATCCGCGAGGCCAACGCCATGCGCGTGGCCACCTGCAGCGCCTTGCGGGGCATCCGCCAGCCGAAGTCGCGCGGCCGCTTGGCGAAGATATGACCGCCGCCACGCCGCGTGCCGCTGCGCCGCGCACCGGCACGGGCATTGCCCGTGCCCTTCTGGCGATAGAGCTTGCGAGTCGAGCCGGCAACCTCGCCGCGAGTCTTCGTCTTCTGGGTGCCCTGCCGCTGATTGGCCTGATACATGACCACCGCGTCGTGCAGCAATTGCTTGCTGACAGAGGGAGCCAACTCGGCAGGATCGATCTCGTAGGACCCGACCTTTTTGCCCGAAATGTCGTAGACGGCGAGGTTCATTTCGCACCAGCCTTCTTCTTGGCACCGCCGCCGGCCGGGCCGGCAGCCTTCTTGAGCTTGTTCGTTTGCAGCACGGCGACATAAGCGCCATTCGGCCCCGGAACGGCACCGCGAAGGAGAAGCAGGTTGGCCTCCTTGTCGACGCCCACGAGCTTGACATTCCGCATCGTGGACCGCTCGTTGCCGTAGCGGCCAGCCATCCGCTTGCCCTTGAACACACGGGCCGGAGACGTGTTCATGCTCGTGCCGCCCTGGTGGCGATGCACCTTCTTCACGCCATGGCTCGCCCGCTGGCCCTTGAAGCCGTGCCGCTTCATCACGCCCGCGGTACCCCGCCCCTTCGTCACGCCGGTGACATCCACGAACTCGACACCCTCGAAGACATCGACGGTCAGAACCTGTCCGACAGCCACGCCCTCGTAGACACCACGGAGCTCGCGCACGAACCGCTTGGGCTCGCAATCAGCCTTGACTGCAGCCTCGACGCCGGCAGCCGCAAGCCGCTTCGAACGGCGGCTGTCGAGCTTCGCAACCTGGCCGCGAACCGCACGGCTCGCAAGGCGGCGCGGCTTGTCCAGAAAGCCGATCTGGATCGCCGCGTAGCCGTCACGCTCCGGCGACCGCACCATCGTCACAGGACACGGACCGGCCTCGATCACGGTGACCGGCACCACGGCACCGGTGGCGTCGAAAATCTGGGTCATGCCGACCTTGCGACCCAGGAGACCCTTGCGGCCAACCCGCTCAGGAACGGCCTTGCGGCCCACCTTCGCCAAACTCTTCTTCGTGGCAGCCATGATTTTCATCGCCGTCGAGACGAGCACCCCGTCGGGCGGCAGCCTAAAGACGGCCACCCGGTTGCAAGTCTCTCGATCACGCTCGAAGCCGTCGGCCGCAGGAGCGCTCGAAGTCACCTTCGAGCCTTACCTGCAACGCCTTCCAAGCATGCCGTGCCGTGCGCTCCTGTTGTGGTTCTATGACTGGGTGAAAGGATAGGAATCAGCGGGAAGAAGCCTTGATCTTGATGTCGACGCCGGCAGGCAGACTCAACTTGTTGAGTGCCTCGATCGTCTTGGCCGTGGCCTGCACGATGTCGATCACGCGCTTGTGCGTCCGAATCTCGTACTGCTGACGGGCCTTCTTGTCGATGTGCGGGCTGGAGAGAACCGTGTATCGCTCGATCCGCGTGGGCAGCGGAATCGGGCCATGGACCTCGGAGTTGGTCCGCTTGGCGGTATCGACGATCTCCGCCGCGCTCTGGTCGAGCACGACGTGGTCGTAGGCCTCCATACGGATGCGGATGATCTCTTGTGTCGGACCGGCCACGGGGCAACTCCAATCAATCCTGCGGACAACGACCTACGCGAACACAGAACCTCGGGACACGGAAAGCACAGCCCTCCGCCGACAGCCGGCCAACAGGGCACGGATGCCCGCGGCACTCGAAAAGCCCCCGCGAAAGGGGCCCTCGGCGACGCCCTCCCACGGCCGGGGGGCCGGGAGCGTCACGACGGTCGAGTCACGGAATCTAAGGTCGGCCACTGGTGCTGTCAACGGCCTGCAATTTCCGCCGCCAGACTCGACATTTTCGTGTCGGGAGCTCCTCACACGAACGCTTCTGCCGTCTCTGCGGGCGCGGGGCCGTATTTCAGCGGTGCCATCGTGAAGCTCGCCCGCCCCTGGCTCACGCTTCTCACGGCCGCCGAATAGCCGAACATGCTCGCCAGCGGGGCTTCCGCCGTGAGCACGTTGACTGCGCCGCGGAGTTCGGTGTTGGTGATGATCGCCCGCCGCTGCTGCAGGTCGTTGATGACGTCGCCCAGATGCTCCTCCGGCACGCTCACCTCGACCCGCATCACCGGCTCGAGGAGCACCGTGCCCGCCGCCTCGAGCATTTGGTCGATGGCCTCGGCCGCCGCCATCCGCACCGCCACGTCGCTCGGCGGCGGCTCGGGAATCGGGCTCTCGAGGACCACGATCCGCGTCGCCCACAGCGGGCAGCCCTTGAGGCCGCCACGCTCCGCACTTTCCCGCACCGACTGCGTCATGAGGGCGGCCAGATTCGCGAGGGATTCCGACTCGGGAAACCAGCCCTGCTCCACCGTCACGCCCCCCTGCTCCGCCACGGGCTCGGCCCGGAGCTTGACCGTCGCCGCGAGCGTCTGCCCGGCGACCTGACGATTGATGCTGCCGGCGACTTCGACCGGCCGCCCGATCGTCTCCTTGTAGGAGACCCGCGGCTTGTGGACGCGGCACTTGAGGTTGAAGTCCCGCTCCAGCCGGTGCCGGATCACCTCCAGGTGCAGTTCGCCCATCCCGGAAATCAGCGTCTGCCCGGTCTCCTCGCTCTCCACGGCCCGGAACGTGGGGTCCTGCCGCTTCATCATCTCCAGCGTTTCGGCGAGCTTCTTGCGGTCGAGGCTCGTCTCCGGCTCGATCGCCATCGAGATCACCGTCTCCGGAAAGCGGATCGTCTCCAGGAGAATCGGCTGCGCCGCGTCGCACAACGTGTCGCCGGTGACGCTCGCCCGGGGGCCGATCACCCCCACGATGTCGCCGGCGAACGCCTCCGGGATCTGCTCGCGACGGTCGGCCTGGACGTGCCACAGCTGGGCGATGTTCTCCTTCTTCTGCTGGGCCGGATTCCAGGCCCGGCTCCCCGCCTTGAGCGTGCCCGAATAGACCCGCACGAAATACAGGTCGCCGTGCTTCTCGGCGATGATCTTGAACACCAGCCCGCAGAACGGCTCCTTGGGGTCGGCCTTTCGCAGGATCGTGACAGGCGGCCCCTTCTTGGCATCGAGCTTGGCCGGATCGAGCCCCTCGACGGGCGGCACGTCGGCGGGGCTGGGCAGGTACCAGGCCACCGCGTCAAGCACCGGCTGGATGCCGATGCAGTCGAGGGCCGAGCCGGCGAGCACGGGCACGACCCGCCGCTCGATCGCCGCCTGGCGGATCGCCTTCCGCATCAGGTCCGGCGGGATCGGGGCCTCCTGCATCGCCAGTTCCGCGATCTCGTCGGAGAAGTCGAAGAGCGTGGAGACGAGCTGCTCGCGGTACAACGCCGCCTCGTCGGCCAGTTCGTCCGGGATCGGCGCCGCGGTCACCTGCGTCAGCGCCTCCCCGCCGGCCAGGGCCTCGTCCTTGGGGGGAAACGTGAGGAGTTTCATCTCCACCAGGTCCACGATCCCGCGAAACGGATCCTTGACGTGCGGCGGCCCGAGGCCCTGCGGGAGGTGGAGCACCAGGGGCCTGGCCCCCAGCCGGTCCTCGATCTGCTTGACGGTGCCGTGGAAGTCGGCCCCCTCGCGGTCGAGCTTGTTGACCAGGGCGATCCGCGGCACCCCGTACTTGTCGGCCTGCCGCCAGACCGTCTCGCTCTGGGCCTCGACCCCCTCGCGGGCGCTGAACACGACCACCGCTCCATCCAGCACGCGGAGACTGCGCTCCACCTCGGCGGTGAAGTCGACGTGGCCGGGCGTGTCGATCAGGTTCACGGTCACGTTCCGCCACTGGAACGACACGGCGGCCGAGTAGATCGTGATCCCCCGCTCCTGCTCCTCGGGATCGAAGTCGGTGATCGTGGTGCCGCGGTCCACCTCGCCGAGCCGGTGGCTGGTCTTCGTGAAGAACAGCATCCGCTCGGTGAGCGTGGTCTTCCCGGCGTCGATGTGGGCGACGATGCCGATGTTGCGGATGTTTTCGAGTGCGCGTTTCATAGAAATCTCATGCGATGCCCGTTCGGCCAGGCATCAATACTTCTGCCCGTGATGCGGTTGCTGTTCCAAGGTCCACTCGCCCAACCCGGCTCGGGGCTGCCCATGTCCTCGCCTTGCTCGCAACGTTCGAGGCAGGCTCCGGGCTGCCCATCCCCTTGAGCCGGCGTAGACGGCCAGCGAAGACAGGATGTCGAAGCGCAGACGTCTCCGAGCGAGCGTAGCCCAGGATGGGCGCAGCGAGCGTCCGGCGAGAGGGTGTGGGCAGCCCGGAGCCGGTTGGGCAAACCGACGATCCTGACGACAGACGCGCACCAGTCTCAGCCGGACACCTGCGCCGCCCCATCACATCCGCTCCACGGCGCCGATGCCGAGCAGGTCGAGGCCCTTCCGCAGGATGCGGCCGGTGAGGTCGCAGAGGGCGAGCCGGCTGGCCCGCTCCGGGCCCTCCGCCTTGAGCACCGGGAGCGAGTCGTAGAACGTCGAATAGCAGCCGGCGAGGTCGTAGAGCCAGGCCGTGAGCAGGTTCGGCCGGTAGTCGGCCTCGACGTCCTCGAGGGCCTCGGAAAACCGCAGGATTTCCAGGGCCAGGGCCCGCTCCTGCGGGGCCGACACCAGCACGCCTTCGCAGGCTCGCCGCAGCGCGGCCCGGTCGATGCTCCCCTTGGCGAAGATTCCCTCCACGCGGGCCGCGGCATACTGCATGTAGGCGGCCGTGTTGCCCTTGAGCTCGAGCATCTTGTCGAAGCTGAAGACGTAGTCGGTCGTGCGGTTCTGGCACAGGTCGGCGTACTTGATGGCCCCGATGCCCACGGTCTCCGCCACGTGCCGGCGATCCGCGTCGCTCATCCCGGCCCGCCCCTCGTCGCCCGCGCCCACGATCGCCGCCGCCCGCTCCACGCCCTCGTCGAGCAGGGCTTCCAGGCCCACGGTGTCGCCCGCCCGCGTCTTGAACGGCCGCCCGTCCTCCCCGAGCACGGTGCCGAAGCCGACGTGCACGAGCGCCACGCCGTCGAGTCCAGCGAGCCCCCAGCGGCGGGCCGTGGCGAACACCTGCTCGAAGTGGCCGCTCTGCCGGTGATCGACCACGTACAGGATCCGATCGGGCTTCCAGTGCTCGAGCCGCCAGCGGATCGTGGCCAGGTCGGTCGTGGCGTAGAGAAACGCCCCGTCGGCCTTGCGGATCAACAGTGGCGGGGCGTCGTCGCCTCCCAGGAACACGCCGATCGCGCCGCGGCTTTCGCGGGCGAGCCCTTTGGCCACGAGGTCATCCACCGTCGCGGCCAGAAACGGCTGAAAAAAGCTCTCGCCGAGCCAATGGTCGAACGTCACGTGGAGCCGGGCGTAGAGGCGGTCGATCTCGGCCCGGCAGACCGGCATGAACCGCTCCCACAGCGCCCGGTTCTCGGGATCGCCTTCGTGGAGCTTCGCCGTCTCCGCGAGCACATCCCGGCCGGCGTCGGGGAACCGCGCGGCCAGCGCCGCCGCCGCGGGATCGGCCGCCAGTTCCTCGGGCTTGGCGTCGGCGACTTTGCGGACGAGCCGGTAGAGCCGGCCGAGCTCGGCCGTCGGGTCGGCCGCAAACGCCGCATCGTCGCGGCAGTGCTTCCAGCCCCAGAGGATCATCCCGAACTGGGTGCCCCAGTCGCCGAGATGGTTGTCGGTGATCACGCGGTGGCCGCGGAAGCGGAGGATCCGGGCGAGGGCGTCGCCGATCACCGTCGAGCGGATGTGCCCGACGTGCATCGGCTTGGCGACGTTCGGCGAGCTGAAGTCGACGACGATCGTCTCGGGCCGCGCGACCGGGGCCACGCCCAGCCGGTCGTCGGCCACAGCCGCCGCCACGGCCGCGGCCAGGGCCTCGTCGCGGACGCGGACGTTGATGAACCC
>Ga0208359_1000073_pt1 | contig 21835 bp, 36 predicted proteins | sample LakMenEpi26Aug09_FD_150732 | JGI IMG/M metagenome (GOLD analysis project Ga0208359, IMG submission 150732) | Freshwater microbial communities from Lake Mendota, WI - 26AUG2009 deep hole epilimnion (SPAdes) | ecosystem: Environmental > Aquatic > Freshwater > Lake > Epilimnion/Euphotic zone ... | reverse complement strand
CTTGCTGTTCCCACCAAGCACCGGCTTTAGCGTGTGCCATACGATCATCACTTAGATCGCTTAAAGATATCATTGCAGATCGTCGCACACCACCCACAACAACAACTTCCCCGATCTTGCACAGAATATCATGGCATTCAATGGACGACAGACGACGATTTTTGGCCGACTGGAACTTCCTAATAACAAACTTGAATAGTTCAACGAGGGGTTCTGGGCCAGAAGCTCTGCCTCCAAAGGTCTTAAGTCTTGCCCCAGCAGGTCTAACTTTGGAGACATCCCACTTTGCAATCTCTCCAGCATAGAGTAAAGCAATGAGTTGTCGTAGTGCTTTAGCCCAGCCCTCTTTGCTGTCGGATACCACGATAGTAGTTTTACTATCGAATAACTGATCAGGGACTTCAGGTAATTGATTGACATACTTAGACTCTACAGAGAAACCGACACCAGTGCCACACAGAAGGATGTACATTGCCTCATCGAATGACTTAGGATCATCGATGGGTAGATACGAACAATTATATCCTGCAATGTTCTGACGCTCTAGTGCTTCGCCAGCAGTCATCATACAACGCATCGAAGGCATAACGTCAAGGTTTAAAATAGCCTTGCGTACAGTCTTATAGATATGCTGAGGAATCTCATACTTATGCTTCTTAAGTAACTGCTTTTGCATAAAAGCCATGTAGCGATCTACAGTCTCGCCCCAGTTCTCTCTACGTCCTTGTTCATCAAGAAACCTACTGTAGCGGCTCTTGTGGATAAATGCTTGGTAGTTATTCAACTTCATTGATCTTCCTCTTCGGTATCATCTAGTTCGTCAACTAAAACATCAAACATGGCTTCGATTCTGTCCTCAAACCTATCAACCAAGTCTTCTGCTGTTATGTTAAGTACCTCAAGTAGAGATATCTCGTCTAGTCTTTTTAGTTTATCAAACAAGTCCAGAATCGTCAAAGCCATTATTACTCCTTGTAGTACTTTTTCTTTACTAAGTCATAGTTCTCAATCAAATACTCCAGATAGTGTGCTGCTTTCTGTAGATCTTCTTTACCATTCTTACGATGGAATCGTTGAATGTACTTAACAACATTAGCGGACCAAGGGTCTAAACTCCATGCACTAATGACATCCCAAGGCTGTAGTGTTGTCTGCTTATAGTGATCACCCCCAACCTGTTTAGCTTGGTTTGAGTATTTCGGTAGCAAGTTTTTCTCCTCTACGTTGTTGTTGCCATCCACCACAGTCTTGACACTGGTATCGCTGGTACTTTCCCGTGGCAGTAGTGCTGTACCCCCTCCGCTGTAGACTGTAGCTCCCGCACCGTGTGCAGCCTGTGTAGTCGTTACCAATACTGACGTTTGGGTGGGTTCGAATCCAGGGAAGAAATCGTTCATAGACCTTCTCCAGCAGGATAACATCCTGTTTGTTGTACTGCTCCATCACTGTCCAGGCTTCTTTGTCTCTGTTCATACACTTAATCCAGAGTTCAAAGCCTTCATGCTTAGTCTTCTGTCCTAGTCCTAATGCTCTAGCAACATAGTCTAGCTTATTACTAGGGAATCTAAACTCTTTTCTAGAAGTTTTTAGTAAGTCAATCTGATGATACGGCGATGGTGGTGGCATTCCTGCTTCTAAGAACTCCTTGTTGAGTGTCGGTATATCAAACCTAGTACCGTTGTAATGTATCACTGCATCACACTCGTCAAGTAAACTATGGATCTTCTTTAGCATCGTCTTCTTACCATTTAAGATGCTACTGAACATCACATGATCACCACCATACCACTTAGCTGCCCAACACAGAACACTACTGCTGTCTACGATCTGACTGACGCTGATGTTTTGCTTAAACAAACCCCAGACATAAGCAGTGTTAGGTGCTGATTCAATATCAAGTAGCAGGATTCTCATCAGCGTCTGAGTCTGTTTCGTAGTTTGTAAGATCATCGTGTCCGAAGATGTTAACGATCTTGTCAAACTGCTTAACGAATACTTTCTCTTTGACATCGTAACCGTAGTAAGCACCGATAGCTTCACAAGCTGTCTCTAACAACTTAGGCCAAGTAATACCACTATCGTAGACAGCATTAATATCAACCATATGCTGTAGTGGAAAACCATAGTCAGCGTTGTGTTTTTTTCCTTCTTCATCTTCTTCTGACATTATCGACACATGAAAACTAATTTTACTGTTTCTCATCTTCATCTCCATTCATTAGGGCATCCCAGGCATTAGGGAATACTTCAGAGCAGACTCGGCAGATGTTCTCTGCAACGATCCTTGTCTCTGCTTGGGCTTCCTTTGCTAACCTTAATTGACATACTCTAGCAAAGGCGTAAAGGCTCCCACTCCAATACCATTCAGTCATCATGGATTGGGGGAGAATCATCCTAGCTTGCTCAGGGCAAATACCTTCCTTAAGCATCAGCTCATACAATGTTACCATATAAGCAGTGTACTTGTCAACTGTTTCATTCCAGTCTGTGAAACTTTGTACAGGCTCTGATGAACTACCTTGCTTGACATTGGGTGCTTTACGTCTGAAATAAGTAGGCTGATAGAACTCTGGTGAGCTATCAACATAGCGTCTACTGACTTCATTCCAGGCTAACCCTACCGTATGCTTCATCAACTGCCTAGCTACGAATATAGGTGCTTTAACCCTGAACTGGATAAAGCAATGACTGAAGGGACTCCAATGGTTATGTTTAGCTAGATACTTAATCAGCTTGACATCTTTAGGATCTAACACAGGTAAAGGGAAGTAATGGTTACTTTGCTCTGTGTCAAACCAATCAGTAGCCTCTGACTCTTTATCGAAGCTAACACGAGCAGCATTGACAACTGTTAAGTCATCGCCCATGTGGTTTAGGTAATCAACCTTTATGTTTGCCATAGACTTTTCTCAATGTGGTTGCTAGTTTACTTTGCTCTACAGTCTTCTGTCGTTGCTGGATCTCATACAACTTAGCCTTTGATGCTAGCTCTATGAAGTGATCAAGATCAACAACAGCTAAAGGTGTAGATCTATTCTGCTTCAGAACCAGTAAAGGCTCTGTTTCTTTTCCTTCACAGTGCCGTATTGCTTGTTCGTAGTCGTTGAAGATAGCGATTCTTGCTCTGTTCTTGCATTCGATGCCGTAACGGAATCTCTCCAAAGCATTCGACGAGAGCCAGACATCCTCGCCCTGTGTACCCATTGGTGTACTTTTGCAGTCATGTTCGCTCAGATTAAAAGTATCTCTTAGTTTCTCAACTACTAGCTTTTGCAGTAGTCTTCCTTTGTTTTTTGCGCTTGAAGGCTTCAATATCGATCTCCGTCCATTGACTAATCCATGCTTTAGGAATGATCATCAATCCATTACACTCATCATCATGTATGGTGGCTGCGATGTGTACACAATCATTGTTCTCAAACGTCATGAACCCTATTGCTTTACACTTTGCAGTATCACCAACACCCTTCTTAGACCACCCTGAGCTGGCTACTGCATCAACCCATTCTAAGTAAACTATTGTGTCGGTGGTTGCCATAGCTCATCTTCCTGTCGTCTAATCCATAACAATTGACCATTCTCTATTACACGTTCTTGATTGTTATCGTAAGCCTTCAGCACAGCTTCATACATCTTTAGCTCTGTCTCAGCTTCAGCAAGGATCTTATCTGCTTTCTTAGGACCGATACCACGTAATCCTTCGATGTTATCTACCTTGTCTCCAGTAAGGATTTGTCGGTAGAAGTTTTTAATAGCTTCTTTGTCGTCGATGTAATAACTCTCTTTCTTGATTGGATTGTAGTGATAACCAGGAATCATGTCTAAGTCTTTGTCAATGGTAACGATTACCGATTTGTCTCGTAAGCTCGTGGCATGGATTCCAATAGCATCATCAGCCTCTTGTCCGTCGACCACTCTGAAGTCCCAAGCAGTATGCAGGTACTCACGAAGGCGAGGAAGATGAATGGGCCTAGCTGCATCTTTTCTGTTTCCTTTGTAGGGTTGTGTCTTAGCAATGTCATACCTAAAGTTATTAGATCCTGTTAGGTAGCCGACACAATCATCAGAAGAGAGGTCTATAAAGACCAGCTCTTCCAACAACTCTGCCATGGTTTTGATGGCTACAGCCTCAGTCTCTTCATTGCAGGCAAAGCCTACTCTGTAGCAGAGGATGTCACCATCAATGATTGGCAGTTTAGAGGACATCTTCCGTTTCTTCCTGATCCTGTTGTGGATTGGAACTATAAGTAACTAGGTCAGTAATGACTAGTTTCTTCAGTGACGGTGAAACACCTTTCTTATTCTTAAAGGTCCAAGAGTAAGCTCCTAAGACGCATACAGCCTTGGTTCCATTACCAACATGTGCTAAGACTTCATCACCATTCTTATCCAATGGTTTGATGGTATGGTTACTCTTAGCAGTGATGAAGAAACCTTTACCTTCTTTATTACGAACAGTGATACCCATATCCTCTAAAGCCCTTACAGCCTTCTCTGACAGGTTTGTTAGGTCTACTTGATACTTACCAGACATGTCATTAGGCTTGTCCAGGAAAGGCCACATAAGGGTTGCTTCGATACGTACAGGTTTGATATCCATAATCTTCCTTAGTTTAACTTTGCTTTATCAATTGCCATCATTGCCATGATGTCTGCTTTTACACTATCCTCTGCTGACTGAGCAACAGAGTACAACAACGTAACCATCACACCATTGGAGACAAGCTTATCAGTACTTATATCCATCAGTATATCACCATCATCACTCCTTGTAAAGCGAACAGTAACAGTTAGTTCATCGATCTTAAGTGGATCGGTAATCATCAGTGAGTTTCCTTCCAGTTATTACCTACTTTGTATTCCCCTGTCAGAGGACAGCGTAACCCTAAGGTTACTCCAGCTTGCTCTATAGCGTCTACTGCAAGCTCACCAACGATTGTTCCATGCTCTTTTAATACTTCTATCTGTATTTCATCATGGACGTTAGCAACAAACTTAGCAGGGATCTTAAGCCTCTTCAGTGAATCATGAAGATGGATAAGAGCCTGTTTCATACAGATCGCCCCAGCTCCTTGAAGAAGCGTATTAAGTGCTGCGTGTTCCGACCGTATCCATAGTCTACGACCATCCAATCCTGGCACAAACCCCTTCTCTGCATACTTTGCAACTTTCTCTTTAAGCATTTTGAGAGCTGGCGTATTCTTAAGGAACGAGGCGATAAGCCTCTTACCAGCATCTGCGTTGCCTCCGACAATTGATCCGATCTTAGCTGGGCCAGCCCCGTATAGAAACGCGTAGATAAACGTCTTTGCTTGAGGTCTGGTTTGTAAACCAGCAGCGAGCTGGTTTTTGCTGTGGACATCCCCATTAATCACCTCCTTTGTATAGTCTTCATCTTTCATGTAGTGAGCTAGCATCCTCAGCTCTAATCCTGAAGCATCACATCCTACTAAGACATTACCAGCATCTACAGTCCACACTTGTCTGGATACATCACCATACTCTGCTGTCACTGCAGGAACCTGAGCCATGTTAGGGCTATGGTGTGTCATACGACCTGTGACAGCACCATTAGTGATGACCTTACCATGAACCCTACCATCGTCAGCAACGTGCTCTAGCCACGATGAAGCCTGTGCAATACGCTTTTGTATCAGCAGATACTCAGCCATTGCCTTAGCCTCTGGATAGGGTAGCTTAGACAGGATAACCTCATCAACCATAGGCTTTCCAGTCTCAGTAAACTTCTCAGGCTTCCAGCCTAGCGATGTCAGTCTACGTCCTATCTGATCTCTAGAGCCAGGGTTAAATATTTCAACATGATCCTTTAGTTTCTTTCCTGTCTTTTCGCTAATCCTTTCTGTAATGATGGGTGGAAATATTGATTGTAGATTCTCCTCTATGTTAGATAACTTAGACTGTAGCTCGGACACAAAAGCAGTACATAAAGGTATGTCTAACTTAAAACCATTACGCTCCTGCTGTGCAACAATGAACTGTACTTTGTGCTCCAGTGCAATGCTTTGCGGTGAAAAGTCCTTCATATCTTCGCATAGTTTGCGGTGAAGATCACCAGTGAGGTGTACATCCTGGATACAGTAGTCAATCATTTGCTGTGTCAGTGCTGTAAAGTCTTGGAAGTCAATCTTGTGATTCCCTAGTCTTTTTCCCCAAGCCTCTAGACTGTGTCCTCCTTCGATACTGGGATTCCATAGCCTCGACAGCACGAGCGTATCGCAAGCCTTCTTGAGTGGTATCGTAATGTTCCACAATCTCCGTAGGTGGTAACCGTCGAAGCTGATTAGATTGTGTCCGATCACTGTGTCGTAATCCTCTATAAGAGGCTTTAGTGTACTTGGATGAGTATGACATACCACCTCACTTGTTGTCAGATCCTTCGTGACTACGCAGAAGATAACAGTCTGCTTCATGTCTGTTTCGATGTCCAGAACTAAGCTCTTCATATTTGTGTACCAGCTTCTGATAGTCTTCCAAGAGTGTATCGTACTTCTTCTTTAACTCTGAATGCTCTGCTATCAACCTATCCATTACCCACATCAGATATCCTTTCCTGATAGTTTTCAACAGCAACCCTAGAGATCTCTTCAGCAAACCGCATCAGTGCATCAATATTGATGTACTCAACGTTGTAGCCACTAATGAGTTTAGCATCCCATGCTGCCTGAACAACTTCATTCATACTCATGACTAAGAATCCCATTTAAACTCCTTATCTGCTTTGATACCAGCTTTGATAGCTTCTCTGATAGCCCATTGTATCAGTATCCTAGCCTCTTCGTTAGTTAAGTCTAAGGTAATGGTAGCAGAACCATCTTCATGCTCTACAAGGTTGGTTACTTCAGCCACTATGGTCTCCTGTTAGCATCTTGTATGGCATACATGTAATCACTGAAGCTAGACATCTCTTTAGCAGTATCATTGAAAGCATTGATGACTTCTCCTAATGAGCTACCAGTACGAAGTTGTTCTAAAGCAAACTTCTTAGTTAGTTCCATCAGATCTTCATAAGTTTTCATCTTCGATGACCTCTGATAACCTTCCTGTTGTGTGGTTGTAGTAGACGCTACAGGCTGGACCTGTCGTGCCTGAGAAGCGGTTCTTGAGTACCCTAATCCTGGTGATATTGCGTTCACGTTCATCATCATGCTGTGCATTCCTTTCCATACCGATAACCATGTCAGATAATTGTGCAATGCTTCCAGAGCCTCTAAGCTGTCCTAGTGATGTTGCTGCTCCTTCTTCATGTCCTTTACCATCAGGTCTCTTTAGGTGGCTGACAATCAGTAAGGATATACCGGTCTCTTGAACCAACATCCTTAGCTTTGTCATGATCTCGTCTAAGGCTTTCCTCTCATCGCCAACATCACCAGCACTGACGATGATGCTAATATGATCCAGCACCACAAAGCTACATCCCAATCCCTTTGACATGAATCTGACTCTTGATAAAATATTATCAATTGACGTACTACCAAAATGATCAAAAAGATAAACCCTGTTAGTGCCAAGAGTGTGCTCAAAGGCATCTCTAAACTCCTCATCTGTGTATGCTGTGTCTGGTAAATGTAAAGGTTTGTTAGCGTGTATGGACATCAAGCCTTTAGCAGTGCGGACAGTAGACTCTTCAAGAAACATCAAACCAATGTTGTCATCTGTCTTGCACAGGATATGATACACGATCTCACGCAACACCTGTGATTTACCCAGTCCAGATCCAGCAGTGAAGGTAACTAGTTCACCCTTCCTAATGCCATAGGTAAGCTTGTTAAGACCATCAAAGGGATAGTTACATGAAGACTTAATAGCTGGTGTATTGATGTCTTCCCACAGCTTAGAGCCATTGACAATGCCATCAGGTACATAGGTCTCAGCAGCAAACCAATCTTGTATGTATTCCTTTATTGCTCCTTCTTTAAGGTAATCGTTAGCATCCTTGAATGGTGCTCTATGCTTGACAACTTTAGCTTTAGCACCGAATAGGTCAGCTACTTGCGTAGCAGCCTTTTTGCCAGGTTCATCAGCATCAAAAGAGATAACAATGGTTTCAAAAGAATCAAGATATTCATAGTTGGCTTTACAGTCCTTTAGTGCTGCCTGTGCTCCGTTGCGTATAGATACTGAAGGATACTTCATACCATTCATTTGATAAACTGCAATGGCATCAAACTCACCCTCAGTGATGGTAATGCTCTTCCCTCCTTTAGCAAATAAGTGTTGTCCGAACAATGTATTAGCTTTGCTCCAATCTCCTTTGATAGTGCAGTCAGTCTTCGTAGCTTCATGCCTTACCTTGTAGGCTGCTACCTTTCCATCAGCATCATGATAGGGAAATACTACTTCGTAGTCATCAGTAAGCACTACGTTGTATGCCTTCAGTGCATCAGCACTAAGGTTTCTCACTGGTATCGAACGATATTGACCTTGAATCATAGGTACAACTTTAGGCTTACTTGTTGTGTTTTGTACGAAGTTATCAACATTTGTAGACAACTTCTTATTTGTACCGCAACTAAAGCAGTGACTCCATGTCTCGCCTTTGTCATTCTCTGACACTGACAAGGCATCAGAGCTACCGCAATCATCACAACCCTGGTGCGTGGCTAAGTATGTCATTGCTCACCCCTTGCTTTCAGCATAGCGTCTGCTAAGGCATATGCTGATTCTGCATACTTCATCGTGTCTATACTTTGACCGCTAGGAATTAATGCTTGCATCGCCTTAGCTGCAAAGTAATCGCGCAGTGTCATTCCTGTTTCGTTCGGCCATCCGGTTCGTGGAAATGCTGGTCCTCCATCGTTAATCATTGCTCACCCCTTGCTCTGATAGCTTTGGCAATTGTGTGCCCAATTAGCCCGTCCTCTGCCATCTTCGCACACGCCTCACGCTCATGTGCTGCGACAAGTGCGGCGAAGCGTTCAAATAATTCGAGGTTTGCGCCCGTGTATGAGACTGGGTTAAAACCAGCCTCTCGCGCCATCTTGATAATGTCGTCTCGTGTCATGTGCTCTTCTCCTTCAATCGGGCTTCGATGGCTTGAATACGATCAAGAAGTCCCAGCAAAAGCATCGCCACATCATCGCGGTCAAGCGGCCCTGTGTCGCAAAGCAATTGGCGAATGTCTCGGTCGAGTTGATCCGTCATGCTCCTCCTCCGTTCTTTTCGCGCAGCAAAGTATCGATGGCTTGGTAAGCCTTTTCCCATACATGCAATCGGCGCAGTTCGTCGGCGGCTTCTCCGCATAGACCCGTGTGGCTGAATTGCACGTCAAGTTCTTCTAGCGCATCAGCCAGCACTAAGGCTTTGGGTTGTGGGTTCATGTGTTCTTCTCCTTAAAAGCCTGCTCAAGTACTCTCGCTACATCTAGCCAACCACCACCCTCAAGCACGTAATCGATCGCTTCCCAAACTTCGTGATCCGTAAGACTGACCCATTCACGATCAGGCGCAGACAACCTGGCATTCAAAGCATTGATTGCTTCTCCAATCTGGTTAGTAGTCCAGTGCTTTGTATTGGCTAGGAAGAGTGCATCCCTAGTCATGGTCATTAACTCTCTGTCAGTCATTACTTGATCCCTAAGTTAAAAGGATTATGCCAACAGATCCCAGTTGTATCCTTCGTGACATAACAACCTAAAGTGTATATGATCTTCTTCTGTCTGTCACCATAGATGTAAATATCCCTATCAACCGTATAATTATCAACAAGCTTCTGCATTGCATTCAGTAAGGCATTCTTACCCTTAGCAGGAAATGCTGTCATCAGATCCTCTAACGAGCATGTACCACCATTAGAGTGCATAAACAGCACATACGGTGAAGGCTTACGCTTCCTAGGTTGTATCTTCTTCTTCATACATTGAACCCTTTAGCATTCAAAGCCTTTGTTAACTGACGCATCATAAAGTAAAAACCATACTCCGAACATAAGCGAACAAATCCACTCAGTACGGCTTCAATCTTAACATCTTCATGGTAATCATCCAACTCTGCCTGTGTTGGCTCTGAAGGCTTCATAGCCTCTTCAGGTAGAAAATCATCATCAGGGTACATTGTATTATCCTTTAAGGGTACATTGTCTACTATATAGGCTATGTATACATAGTATATACATAGAATATTATACTAAGTATATATACTAAGTATAGTACATAGTATACATAGCCTATATAGATTTAGGGTATCAGAGAAAACTAAAGTTGTCAATACTTAGTCCTCTGACTTCTTACGTTCGCTAACAATCTCATCATCGTCGTGCATCAGGGATACATTGCCTACAGCGCAGATCTCATCTCGGACATACTTAAAACAATCATTACATAAGTCTAAGTATTGTCTTGTTCGAACACTACGTCTAGAGGCTTCATAGTCGCTAAGCACTTCATTGCAAGAAAGGCATCTCATTTTCCATCATCCTCCATTCTATCCAACAACATCATCAGTTTAGGGTATAGATCCTCTTTAACATCTTCAGCATGACTTACCTCCTCCCATTGACCCCATGATGCTGCTACACTGGAGTCAATCATCGCCTCAATCAAGGCTAACATTATCTGTACTGTCTCTTTAGTCATAAAATACCCTCTAGAATCGATTAAAACAGGTCTACAAGCGATTAAAACAGTCTTGGTGCTATCACCCTACATTAGAGCCTCTTCGATGCCTTGTAGAGCCTCTAATCGCTTCTGCTTTTCTGTGGTTTTCTTCAGTGCTTTAGGGTTAACCCAAGTATAGCTAGGAAAAGGCCATCGAGGATCGCCAGCATATCGTATACAGACTAAGCCATCAGCATCTGGACCTTGGACAATCTCACATGGTTGATCATTGAATGTAAGACTCATTTGGTAATCCTGTATTGTTTCCTAAATTCTATGGTGTCTAAGTCGGTAAAGTTTTCCCTATAATGCTCTGCTAACTCAACATCAGATAGGTTATTGAATCCACCTTCAGAGAGAAAGCGAACAATCTCATCATAGACCTCTGGGAACTTAACAGAGGCAACAGCATAATCTAATTCTCTCTTAGTACAATCATAGAGTATGTCTTCTTTCTTCAGTATGGTTGTCATAGGATTAATCTCCTGATAGGTCAACAATAGGGTTAATAACGTATTCTGTCAATTCTGAAGATTCGGCATAGTCTTCTGCCTTCGCCAGTGTATCGAACCTATCTAGGTGGGTTAAACCAGAATACTCTGGATAGCGATAAGTTAACAGATAACCGACAATCTTAAATTCCATGATAGCCTCATTTTATAACGGTAGCATCTTCTGGTGGTTTAATGTTATCTGGATTTTGAACTACAAATCGATTAGAAATCCTGATAGCAGTTGCACAGCTGCGGATTGATTCAATGAACTCGTCCATTTCGTAACGATTAGCAAATGCTCTATACCACCAAACGCCACCAGGACGCTCATAATTTGTCGGAAGGAAAGCAAAAAACACTTGTTCCATGTTAAACCCCTATAGTGAGAAGTAAATCATTGCAGCATACAATGCACCGAACAGCGCACCGCCTAAGACTAAGACAACATCATTAGACTTTGACATGATTAAGCCTTTGCAAGTTTAAGCTTGATAACCTTGGACATTTTAACGCCATGTGCTACGTAACCGATAACTGGGATTGATTTGTCCCAGCATGCTCTACAACCCTTGCACTTGCCTTCATGCTGATATGCATGGCACACGCTAACATTAGCATTGTCATATGATTGTGCAATAGTGCTCGACCATGGCGCATCAAGTACTTCGCCGATAACGGAATCAGACGAACGACGAACAACAACATTCGGCAGTGCATCCATTTGATCAATGATTGATTGATACTTAGGAAACTTATACATCCTAGTAGGTAACCAGTGTTTGACCCATGGTGTACGTTTCATAACTTCAAGCATTTTCTCAGCAAGCTTGATTGTGTACATATCGCCAGAGTCGAACCAGCGGAAGTATCTATCTGAATCTAAGGCTTGCACCATGTCATCGACCCAATCATCACGCTGCCAGTCTTGTTTGTTATGCTCACGTGGAGCTTTAACATTAGGGTGTAAGTAGTAGCCAGTGGTTGCATAGCAGCCCTTGCAGGCATCAACTAATTCGCCAGTGTAAACGTTGATACTACCTGAACATGTGTCTAGTGCCTGTAAACTCCATGAGCGTATCCCGTCAAGCTTGCTAGTGATTGATAATTTGAGCATGGTTCTATCCTTATAGAATGGACTCATCAGTATAGTATTAAACTATAGACCCTACAATTGGCAGGGTTTCGTCCTTGGTATTGATTAGCACAGGTGATTTACACCTAAACGCTTGGCAGCCTCGTATGCCTCTCTAGTTTTTGCTTCAATTAGTTTTTGACCATGAGCATTGGCAAATACACTGCCAAGGTATCGATCCTCTTGTTTAAGGCAATACTCATAATGAGCCACAGCTGCCTTTTGAGCTTTAGTTAGTTTTTGCTTAATCATTCTACTTTCTCCTGGTGTTTTGTTTCGATGTATCCATTGTGCTTATGTATTTTTACCTTGTCAATGTGGTTTTCGATGTATCCGACGAACGGCAGACAATCCAGGATGAACGGTAGTGTTGTTTGAACACAACAGTTTAAGCTGTGTTTCACGTGGAACCAGTGCAGACTGTGCAGGCTTTCTAGGCTTTGAAGTCTGTTCAGGTATCTCTATAGGGTGCTACGCTGATACATCTCCCTACTGTGCAGACTGTGCAGTCTACTGTACAGATATACAGTGCAGCCTTAATAGTAATGCATTCTCATTAGCATTTCACATTATGAAATCTCAATTAGCTATGCAGTGCTACTAGATATAGTGGTCAAACAAGGATAAAACACTATATGTAGTGGTTGTCAAACAGTAATGATTCTTAATTGTACATTGCAGTGCAGCATAGGGGGAGGGGGTCTGGTTAGTTATGTAAATGTTGTGGTGCTACCTAGCCTTAAAAAAAGCTAAAATGAAAACATCAGCTTAGCCTTAAAAAAAGCTAAAATGAAAACATCAGCTTAGCCTTAAAAAAAGCTAAAATAGAAGTCTCTAAAGCCTAGACAGTCTATTTAATAAAAGGTAATAAAATCAATAGCTTAGTAATAAAGCCTCTGCGGAGCCTCTGACACCATGTAAATGGAGTCCCGCCATAGCCTTGTGTAATCTGTGCTGATGTTGGTACAGAACAACAATCTTGACTGAATAAGTAGAAATAACTTGACAAATCTTAAAAAATATGCTATAATATACCCTTCTATGTAGAAACGATGAACAGACGATGTACAGACAATAAATAAAACTTACTTTATACTTACTACATACAATCTTCATACTGACTACATCGTATAGATACATAAAATTATATACACCCTAAAGTCCTGCTTTCAGCAGAGAAACTATATAGAGGGATCTGATGTCAGAAATTAAAATTACTTCTCCTAATGAGGATTGTTCGCTACCTTCATCAGTCAGCCAGGATGTCTTGGCAGTCAATGAAGAGAAGAAAGTGCCTGCGAAAAAGAAGAGATCTAGAGGTCGTCCTAAGCAGGAAGAAGTACAAAAGTATATAAAAAGAGAGAAAAGAGGAAGACCACCAGGAGAAGCAGCAAGGATTAAAGAGTTCACTGCTTCGTTGTTGCTGACACACTCTAATGCGATTATCAGAAAGATAGTACATAAAGCATTAGATGATAATGATAAGGATCAGATTGCAGCCCTAAAGATGTGTATGGATAGAATGCTTCCAGTATCTTATTTTGAGGATAAAGGACAAGCATCAGGGGCTAAAGCAATCACTATTAATATTACTGGAGTACAAGAGTCTCCAGTAGAAATGATTCAGCATGAACCAGTTGACGTAGAGACTACGTTAATTGATTACAAGGAAGAAGATGGATCTACAAGTTAAGCTTCTTCCATGGCAGCAAGAGGTGTTTAAAGACCCTGCAAGGTTTAAGATCATTGCTGCTGGTAGACGTACAGGTAAATCTAGGTTAGCTGCGTGGACGTTGATTATAGAGGCACTACAGACTGAGAAGGGTCATGTCTGGTATGTAGCTCCTACGCAGGGACAAGCTAGAGATATTATGTGGACTACGCTACTGGAGCTAGGACATTCAGTCATTAAAGGTAGTCATGTAAATAATATGCAGATTACCTTAGTCAATGGTGCGATGATATCGCTAAAGGGTGCTGATAGACCAGAGACTATGCGTGGTGTTAGTTTGAAGTACTTAGTGATGGATGAGTACGCAGACATGAAACCACAGGTGTTCGAACAAATCCTTAGACCTGCTTTAGCTGATCAAAAGGGTAGATCAATGTTCATTGGGACACCAATGGGTAGAAACCACTTCTATGAACTGTATAGGTTAGGTGATAGTGGTAGAGATAAAGATTACAAAGCATGGCACTTTACTAGCTTTGATAATCCTTTGCTAGATCCAGTAGAGATTGAAGCTGCTAGAGGTTCAATGTCTAGCTTTGCTTTTAGACAGGAGTTCATGGCTTCGTTTGAAGCTGCACAGTCCGAGATATTTAAGGAAGAATGGATTAAAGTCAACGAGGAGGAACCAGATGAAGGTAACTACTTTATGGCGGTGGACTTGTGTGGTTTTAGCGATTCTTCGCAGACGAATAAGACGAAGAATTCAAAGCTGGATGAAACAGCGATAGCTATTGTTAAGGTTAATACAAAAGGGTGGTGGGTTGCTGACATTCTACACGGTAGGTGGGATGTCCGAGAAACAGCAGTAAGGATTCTCAAAGCAGCTAAAGATTACCACGTATCTTGTGTCGGTATAGAGAAAGGTGCGCTGAAGAATGCAGTGATGCCTTATATGCACGATCTAATGCGTAGGAATGGTTTTTATCCCCGTATTGAAGAACTAACACACGGTAATAAGAAGAAAGCTGATAGGATTGTTTGGTCACTACAGGGTCGCTTTGAACACGGCAGGATTGTTTTAAACGAAGGGGATTGGAATAATAAGTTCATTGATCAACTTATGCAGTTCCCTGACAGTAAAACTCATGATGATTTGATTGATGCGCTAAGCTATATTGATCAGATACAAACTGCAAACTGGAATCAAAACCTAGACGAAGACGAGTTTGAAGTTTTAGACCACGTAGCAGGCTATTAGGATACACAAATATGAAATTTGAATCCGAGATCACCCCTCAGAATGCTCTTGTAGCATTTGTGATGGATCGGTGTAATAACTGGAGAAACTATAGGGATGAGAATTTCCTTCCTCGTTGGGAAGAGTATGAGCGTTTATGGCGTGGAATCTGGGCTGATGAAGATAAAACCAGACAGTCAGAGCGTTCAAAGATTATTTCACCAGCACTCCAGCAAGCTGTAGATAACAAACAAGCTGACCTTGAAGAAGCAGTGTTCGCTAAAGGACAGTTCTTTGACATCAGTGATGATACTGAAGATCAAAACAAACAAGACATTGAACTTCTTCGAGTACGTTTAACTGAAGATTTTAAGAAAGACAAGGTTAGAAAAGCCATTGGTAACACGATGACTTTGGCTGAAATATACGGCACAGGTATCGGTGAGCTGATTGTTAAGCAAAAGAAAGAATTAGCACCAGCAACACAACCTTCTGCTAATCCTGGACTGTCTATGATTGGTGTACAGGCTAATAATCGTATATCTGTTCAGTTAAAACCAATCAATCCTAAGAATTTTCTTATTGATCCTAATGCAACAAGTATTGATGATGCAATGGGATGTGCTATTGAAGAGTATGTTGGTCGTCATATCGTCATTAAAGGTATGGAAGATGGTGTTTATAAAGCAGTTTCACTAGGTGATGCTGCTGTAGATACCGACTTAGAGCCTGATCAAGACCTTACATACTATCAAAATGATAAGATACTACTTTTAAGGTACTATGGTTTAGTACCACGTAAGCTTTTAGACAATCCTGATGATACTGAGTATGAGAATGATGAACTTTACTCAGATATGGTTGAGGCTTTAGTGGTTGTTGCTAACGGAGAAGCTCTTCTAAAGGCTGAAGAGAACCCGTTTATGATGCAAGACCGTCCTGTTGTTGCTTATCAAGCTGATACTATCCCTGGTAGGTTCTGGGGAAGAGGTACAGCAGAGAAAGCATATAACATGCAAAAGGCTGTAGATGCTCAAATTAGGAGTCATGTGGACTCTTTAGGGCTTACAACAGCTCCTATGATGGCTGTGGACGCTACAAGGCTTCCTAGAGGTGCTAAATTTGAGATTAGACCAGGGAAAACCATCCTAACAAATGGTAATCCTAATGAAATCTTAGCTCCTTTTAAGTTTGGTAACACAGATCCTGCAAATCTACAGTCTGCTCAGGTGTTTGAGCGTATGATGTTGCAGGCTACAGGTACTTTAGACACTGCAAACCTACCTGGACAGGTTTCTGGTGGTGAAGCAGCCACTGCAGGGCTTGCAATGGCAGTATCTGGACTGATTAAGAAGAATAAGAGATCGTTAGTTAACTTCCAAGAAGATTTCTTGATTCCTTTCGTACAAAAAGCTGCATGGAGGTATATGCAGTTTGCACCGCAGCGTTATCCTGTACAAGATTTTGAGTTTGTTGCTACAGGTACGATGGGTATGATTGCTAGAGAGTTCGAACAAGCACAGATTCTAGCTCTTTTATCTACACTTGGTCCGAATAGTCCTATTGTACCGTTACTGCTTCAGGGTGTTATTGAGACATCATCGTTACCAAACAAAGAAACATTGCTTGGTCAGTTAGCTCAGATGTCACAACCTGATCCGCAACAGCAACAACTACAACAGCAAGCTGCTCAGCTTCAATTAGCGGATGCTGAGGCTTCTGTCCGAGAAAAGCAAGCAAAGGCTGCTAAGGACGCTGCAGAGGCTCAGAAGACCACTATAGAGACACAATTGCTTCCTGAAGAGACTCGTGCTAAAATAATGGCAGCAGTCTCTAAAAACCTACCACAACAAGCTGATGCTGCTCAAGTAGAGTTTGATCGTCGTATAAAGATTGCTGAGTTAATGCTCAAAGAAGCTGATCTAGCAAACAATACAAAGATTGTAGAAATGCAGATGAGTAAAGCAGGAGTACTTCCTGGTGACGAAGACATGCTTAACGAACTACTTGATAAGTTGACCAACAATGGCTAAAGAACTTATTGATGCAGTAATGCAGGCTTCTTCACGAGATAAGAAACTTTTACTAAAAGAGTTGATTACTGGTCTTCGTGAAGAGAAACAAAAACAAGACTTGGAGGTATCAAAGACTAAATCTGACTACATCGTACAGTCCTTTAAACAGATTGAAGAGCGTCTTACACAGAAATACAATGAGATCAAAGATCTTTCTACAAAGAAGGGAGATCCTGGTAAAAATGGTAAAGATGGTCTTAACGGTAAAGATGGTAAGGATGGTAGAGACGGTGTAGATGGTCGTCCTGGTGTTGATGGAAGAGATGGCAAAGATGGTGTCGATGGTTCAGACGGTATCAGTGTAACCAACGTATACATTGACTTTGATGATAAGTTGGTTGTAGAGCTTTCTAACGGACAGCAGATTGATGCTGGTTATGTTAATAGAGTTGCTAGTGATGCTGTTATTCAAATGTTCAAACAAGGACAGATGAGCATCACAGAGCTGCTACCAGATCAAACAGGGCATGGTGGTGAAGTTCTTTCCACAGACGGTGAAGGTAATCTGTCATGGGTTGCTGGTGGCGGTGGAGGAGGTGGTGGTGGTACAACAACTTATGCTGTAACCTTTAACAATAGTGGGACAGGTGCTGCATCAGGTACAACCTTTAATGGTTCTGTAGCACGTACAATCAGCTATAACACGCTTGGTGCTCCTAGCATCACAGGTACAAATGCCACAGGTACTTGGAATATTGATATTCTAGGTAGTGCTGGTACAGTAACTAATGGTGTTTATACAACAGGAAGCTACAGCAATCCTTCATGGATTACAGCACTGGCTTGGAGTAAGATAACATCAACACCAACCACCATCAGTGGTTATGGCATCACTGATGCAGTTAGCACAGGAGGTAGCTATAGCAATCCTTCATGGATTACATCATTAGCTGGTTCTAAGATTACAGGTGACATTAGCGGTAAAGCAGGATCAGCAACAAACATTGCTGGTGGTGATGCTAATAAAGTTCTGTATCAGACTAGTGCAAACACTACAGGCTTTATTGATGCACCCACTACAGCCAATACGTATTTGAAGTGGTCAGGATCATCATTTGGTTGGGATACTGTTGCTGCAGGCGGTGGTGGCACAACAACGAATGCTGTTACGTTTAACAATAGCGGCTCTGGAGCTGCTTCAGGAACAGACTTTGATGGTTCAGTAGCACGTACGATCAGTTACAATACATTAGGTGCTGCTAATTCAGGTGCTAACACAAACATCACTAGTTTAGACAGTATTACAGGTGGTATTAGTTCTCCTGATTACATTCAGTTTGATACAGCAGCAACTGTCACTGGAGCTGTTGGTAGGGTTTGGTATGACAGTGGTGATGGATCTCTGGTTACAAGACTCAAAGGTAACAACCTTGATCTTAATATCGGACAAGAAAACGTAGTTTTGTCTTATAATGGTTCTGGTGCAACTATTACTAAAGGATCTGTTGTTGCTGTTGCAGGTGCTCAAGGTCAAAGACCTAGTATTGTATTAGCTGATGCAGACACTGAAGCATTGTCAGCACCTACACTAGGTATCGCTGCTGAAGACATTACTAACGGTGCAGAAGGCTTTGTAGCAACCTTTGGTGTTGTTCGTGGTATTGATACTAGTGCATTCACTGCAGGTGATGATGTTTACTTATCTCAAACAGCAGGACAATTTACTGCTACAAGACCATCAGCACCAGCACATACGGTGTTTCTTGGTTGGGTTGTCAAAGTCAATGCTAGCAGCGGTGAGTTGTTTGTAAACATTAATAATGGCTGGGAACTTGACGAACTACATAACGTTAAGATTACTTCTGTAGCGAATAACGATATCCTTCAGTACGATTCAACTGGACCTTATTGGAAGAATATTACACCAGCGTCTGTAACAGGTACTTGGGGTATCAGTATCACAGGTAATGCAGGCACAGTAACCAACGGTGTCTATACGACAGGATCTTATGCTAATCCGTCATGGATTACTTCGTTAGCTTGGTCAAAGATCAGCAGCACACCGACAACACTGAGTGGTTATGGTATTACTGACGGTGTAAGTACTGGTGGTAGCTACAGCAATCCAACATGGATCACTTCCATTAGTGGTTCTATTGTATCTGGTAACATCACAGGCAATGCAGCTAACGTCACTGGTACAGTAGCAGTTGCTAATGGCGGTACTGGACAAACATCGTACACTGATGGTCAACTACTAATTGGCAATACTGCTACAGGTGGTTTGTCTAAAGCTACTCTTACCGCAGGCTCTAACGTAACCATTACAAATGGTAATGGTACGATTACAATTGCTGCTACTGGAGGCGGTGGTGGTTCTTCAACGATCCTAGAGAATGATCAAACCATATCATCTAACTATACAGTAACCTCTGCTAAGAATGGTCTTAGCGTTGGTCCTGTTACAATTAATACCGGAGTCTCTGTTACCGTTGGTACAGGTCAGAGATGGTTGGTTTTAGCTTAAGGAGCTATAATGTCCGCATTAAAAGTTCAAGGTCATGCAAGCGGATCAGGTACAACAACACTACAATCTGCCAATAGTAATAGTAATTTTACACAAACATTACCGTCTACAGATAGTGTTACGTTAGGTTATCTTAATGTACCTATTAATTCTCAATCAGCAGCGTATACGTTAGTTGATACTGATTCAGGTAAAGCTATTTTACATCCATCAACAGACGCTAATGCAAGAACTTTTACAATTCCTGCAAATAGTTCTGTTGCATACGATGTAGGAACTGTGTTAACATTCATCAATATGACATCTCAAGTTGTTACGATTGCGATTACAACAGATACGATGTATCTTGCTGGTACTGGTACTACAGGTTCTAGATCACTAGCTCAATACGGTATGGCAACAGCAATAAAGTTAACATCAACAACTTGGTTGATTTCGGGTACTGGTTTAACTTAAGGAATTGTTATGACTGGTATCTTAAATTTATTGCTTGGTGGTGCTGCTGGTAAGTTCACCATCATCCAAACCTTCACAGCAACTCAATCGTGGACTCCACCTGCTGGGGTGACTGAGGTTGAGTATTTAGTGGTTGGCGGTGGCGGTGGTGGAGGAAACTTTGGTGGTGGTGGTGCTGGTGGATACAGAACTGGTACAGGTTTAGCTGTAACCGCTGGCACTAATTACACTATCACGGTAGGGGCTTCTGGTGCTGCTGGCACATCTTCGACGGTACGAGGCACAAATGGCGGTGATTCATATATCTCAGGTTCGCCAATTAGTAACAACCCATCATCTGGAAATCCGTATTCAAATGCTTTTGTAGCTTTTGGTGGAGGAGGTGGAGCTTCTACTGATGCTGCTGCCCCTAACAGAAACGGAAAAGATGGTGGAAGTGGTGGAGGTTCTGCACTTAGTACATCACCCGCAGGTGCTGGAAATACACCATCCACAACACCGTCTCAAGGCAATTCAGGTGGTTTAGGACACACTATTTTGAATGCCGCTGGTGGCGGTGGCGGTGCTGGTGGCACAGGTGGCGCAGCAAGTAACGCAACTGGCGGAGCAGGTGGCAATGGGATTGTAGGGCCATCGTTTGCCTCAGCATCTGGTGCTGCTGGCCCCGGTGGATCACCGTCTACCGGCTACTACTCTGGTGGCGGTGGCGGTGGCGGCGAAAACACCCGTGGATTAGCAACTTACGGAGGTGGTGGAAACGGTGGTTCATCTAGCCCTTCAATTGCTGCAACAGCAGGTGGAACAAACACCGGAGGCGGCGGTGGCGGTGGATATTCATCAACTGGCGGCAACGGCGGCTCCGGCATTGTCATTCTGAAATATCAAGCACCATCACAGAGTGTTTTCGTATTCAAGGGTTCGGGTAAGTTTACTGTCCCCACGGGCGTGACCAGCATTGATTACTTAGTGGTTGCGGGTGGTGGTGCTGGCGGTTATTCGGCTCCGGGCGGCGGAGGAGCAGGAGGTTACCGGCAAGGTGCTGGATTGTCCGTTACCGCTTCAAATGAATTGACGATTACCGTTGGTAACGGAGGCGCTTCCACCGCACCGACTGCTGGTTCTGGAGGGGATGGCGGTCTTTCCTCTATAGCTGGACCGTCACCTTTTTCAACAATAACTGCAAATGGTGGTGGAGGTGGCGGACACCAAACTAACGCCGGAAGAAATGGTGGCTCAGGTGGCGGTGCAGGTGAGACATCTTCTACAGGCGGAACAGGAAATACTCCTTCTCAACCTTCTGGTGCGCCTAGTCCGTATAACGCTAATCAAGGCTCAAGCGGAGGGATAAGAAACGGTGGCGGCGGTGGTGCAAATGAAGCAGGAGCTACGGGTTACGGAGCCGGTGGTACGCAAACAGGTAAGGGTGGTGATGGCATACCAAACAGCATTTCAGGGACTACCGTGACTTATGCTGGTGGTGGTGCTGGATATGCAAGAACAAGCGGTGGTCCTGCTCTAACTGCATCTGGCGGCGCAGGCGGTGGCGGTAATACGACTCAACCCGGAACAGCTAACACAGGCGGTGGCGGTGGCGCTGATGGCGGAGCAGGCGGCTCAGGCATTGTCATCATCAAAATAAATTCTAGTATCTTCGTTGAAATAATCTTGTTCTATCAATGTTATCATACCA
>Ga0208359_1000064_pt1 | contig 23533 bp, 17 predicted proteins | sample LakMenEpi26Aug09_FD_150732 | JGI IMG/M metagenome (GOLD analysis project Ga0208359, IMG submission 150732) | Freshwater microbial communities from Lake Mendota, WI - 26AUG2009 deep hole epilimnion (SPAdes) | ecosystem: Environmental > Aquatic > Freshwater > Lake > Epilimnion/Euphotic zone ... | reverse complement strand
CAGGGCATTTGTAGGCTTGACGACATCTCTTGAAGCCGTCTAGCCACATTGCGGTGTTGCAGGATGGGCATTGCATGGTTATAATAGGGTTGTGTTTTATTCTTACAGTCACCAGATCAAATCCGGTGACTTGTTTATTGGCTAGGGTTTGCGATTGTTAATCAGGATACTGCAACTTAATGAGACCATATTAGCTTGACCAACAAAGTTTCCAGGAAACCGCCAATTAATCATGTATGTATGAGTCATCTCCTTGTCTTCTAACTTTAGTCCGCCGTTGCCAGATGTGTTTTTATAGACTTTCATCATCTCTTGTAAACCCATCATAACCCCGTAAGATACGCGACCATCAAACGCCCATTCGTCACCCCATTCACTGCTCCACTTAGCTGTGGCGTTAGCAATTAATTTTTGAATACTTTTGATTGTTATTTTGAATTTTTCGCTATCACCCTCATTTTTTACGGGGAAGTTTAATACTTGTGAGCCAACATTTATTGTGATTGTTTCTGCAACTTTCTCGACTTGTTTGACGGGCTTGGTTGTTATTCCTTTGTAGAAATCTTCGATTTTCCCTTCTAGCTGAGTTAACTCAAAAGCCCACTTTCTAATTAGTGACTTGACGCTTTTGAACTTGGACATTAAAGATTTTAGTTGTAAGTATCTTTTGGTCAGTGATTGAATAGCCATGTCGTTTTGTCCTTTGTGCTTGTGTTTTATCCTTACAATTAATATAGTACACAATCCCCCCAACAGATGTCAAGTGTTTTCTGAAAATATTTTTTTGAGGTGTTGCGATCGCCTGCTAATACATATTTTTAGCCCGTGTCCAGTCAGCCAAAACTTGACGACTATCACCTGTTGGGTCACTGGATACAACGGTTAAATTCTCCACATTTGGGGCGGTCGGTTTGTTGATCAGTCCCTCGATTGCAGTAAGGAGCGAGTCCAGTTTGGTATTGATTTGAGAAGTTAGGTCTACCATCGGAGTGATTGGGGATAAATCAAATTTGATAGAAGACATATCTACCTGAATTATCTGATCGACGTTTATAGCCCCTTGAGATGCCAACTCACCTCCTCTTAGCGCCGTGTCCTGCAACGCCTTCCGGTTTGCTTCTTGCAGGGCGAATCGCTCATTATTCTGGTCAGATGCCAAAGCCTGTTGATCAATCCCTGCAATCTGATTGGATACCGTCAACTTATCAACAGCAATCCCTAACTGTTGTTGACTTAACTGAGTCCCCTGTTTGGTCAATTCGTAAGCCTGTTGTGCGTTTTGAATCTCCCTTGGGTCGCCATTGACATTAGCTTTTTCCAGTGCAATTTTAGCCTGTAATTCGGCTTGTCGTGCCTTGTTCAAGCTAATACTCGCCTCCATAATGGCATTCTCGGCTGTGAGTTTGTTGATCACTTTTTGCAATTGCATTTGAGCATTTTGAATCTTTTGCTGTTGCTCCAATTGCCGAGTTTTCATCTCTAAAAGTTTCTTTTCCTCTAAAGCTGATTGGTTGAACTGTTTAGTCCGCAAATCACGAATATCAGACTCGGATAAGAATGTGCTGCCAGACCCCGCGCCCGCCATTTTCCGAATTAGATCCATCAGGTAACGAGTTCCTTTGTATTCAGCAAAATTAATGGAATTGTCCGCAGCCCGTTTCTGCAAGTCTGGCAACCGCCCCAATAAATCCTCGGCACTACGAGATCGATCAAGCGCGGCTTGTCTTCTCTGTTCTTCACCTTTGAATAACGACTGCTGTAATTTGACCTGAGCCTCCATCACAGTTTTCTCTCGGTCTAAACTCTCAACTATTTGCTTGCGTTTTTCTAACCCGTAGGAATATCCCATTTCCTGTTGCTGGAAAATGAGATCAATTCGAGATGATTCATCATCAAGAGCTAAAATTTTGAGGTCTTTTAATTGCTTAACCTTCTCAATTTGTTTATTAATTAAATCAAGTTTTAACTGTTCAGCTTTTATGGTTAGATCCGCCGTTCTTTCCTCTGCTTCTCGCTCGGTTAGGGCGTTCTGTTGACGGAGTTTGGCAACTTGTTTAATCTGGGTTAATGTTTCCTTGAGTTGCTTTTTAGCTTGATCTCCTTGCATTTGAGTGAGCGCGATCGCTGCTTGTTGTTCGGCTCTTTGACTTCCAATTAAATCAATTTGCCCTAACTGTTTTTGTCTAACAATTTGCTCTTGACGAATAGCACTTAATTGGAGAATGTTTTCTTGTTTCTTGGTTGCCCGTTCAAAATCTTCAACCATCCGGCTGTACATTCTATCTCTGTCTTCGATAGTCCGTTGGTTGATTCGTTGGTGTTGCTGTAGCTCATAGTCCTTTAATTGGAGTGTAGTTGAGGTTATATCCTGTTCAATCTGCCGAGAGCGGTCTTCATATTCCCGTTGGGTTATTTCACGCTTAGCATAATGAGATTGCAGAATAGATAAACGACGCTGTAATTCCTGCTCATAGGCTGTACTGGTCTGGAATTGAACAGCAAGTGTTTCATCCTCTGTTTGGCGAGTGGTTTGAGTCTGGGCATCTTCACCGGATCTAGTCCGAGTATCTAATACGACTTCCCTTTGAATCTGGCTATTTTTCTGATTAATTTGAGTTAACATTTCCCTGAGTTTTAACTGATGATCGAGTTTGGCAATTTCCCGATCCATCATGTCTAAAATAACTTGCTGTTTCTGTTGACGGACTTGTAATTCTTGTTCTGCTACCTGTTGAACAGACTTGGCAACTTCTGACTCTAATTCCCTGCGTCTATTAGCAAAATCCTCAGCAGATATTTTACCCTGTTTATAATAGGATTGGATAGTTTCTAATTGTTTCTTGACAAACGCTTCATTCTGTCTGGCAACATTTAAGGAAATCTCACCTTTCATCAAATCAACTTGTGCAGGCGCGATGTAACCTTTTAATTGATCTCTGGCAATTTTAGTTAAATCCTTAGATTCTCCAATCTGGATTTTATTTTGAGCTTCGGCTTTGTAGTAATCAAATCGACTCAATAACGTTTGAGATTTTTCCTTCTCTAATGCCAGTGTTGCCTCGGCTTGTTCGCGCTGTAAACCAATTAAACTTGACTCTTGTTCTCTCAATAAAATCAAAGCCTCTAACGCCTTGCGTCGCTGTGTATCAGCTTCATCAACACCCTCTAACTCAATCTTTAACCTCTCTAAACTGTCACCGCCATAGTTCGCCGTGTACTGGGAAAACATGGGATCTTGTAATAATTCTTTTAATCCTTTAACTGCATTTTTAGAGATGTTTATTTTATTGTTCACTAATTCCAAAGCATTCTCAGATCGTTTTAAACTTGCAGAACTCGCGGCAAAAACATCCTTGGTAAAACCTTTAAATTCTGTTTCAGCGATCGCTCGAAGATTCTTATCTGCCAATTCAGAGGCGACACGATTGAACATTTCCATCTCAACTCTAATATTAGCCAATACCTTCATTAGCTCGGATAAAGTTGTTTGCGCTCCGGTTTGGCGTTCAATGTCCTGAAGCTTATCTTTTAGTTTCTGAAGTTCAACTAAATCCAATCTTAATTCTTCCCGTAATTTATCAGAGCTAGTTCCCTTGATTCGTTTTTGGCGGTTCTCAATTTGGGCGTTAACTTCATTCATTCCAGAAGCTAAATCCGCCCCAAAAACATCTCTAAAAGCGCGAATTTGTGTTATCTGATCTTTGATTTGTTTTTGATCTCCGGGGTTGGTTGTTAGACTGGCTTTTTGTCGAAGGCTTTCTATCTGTGTGTTATAGTCTTTTAATCGTTTAACATTTTCTTGAGTTGAACCTGAATCAATCTGATCTTTTAATCCTTTAAGCGCACCTGAAACCCTGTCCTGTTGTAACGTTTTTACCTCGCGGGAATCTTTGTTGGCTTGGTTTATTGCGTCGATTAATTTCTTATCCTGCTCTACTGTTTGACCTTTAAACGGATTTAACCAAGCGACATAAGGATTGGACTCAAGTGGATTTATTAGTCGATTAACTTTTGCTAAAACCCCTTCCTTTTTTCTCTGACTCTTAATTTCTTCTAATGCAATATCCACTTCTGTTTTCGGTCTTTCGCTTGAATTTCTAGGAGTATTTGTTTTGTTGGATTTCTCGATTTCTTTCCACAATTCCTTTACATCATCTTTGTTTTTCTGTAAATTTTTAGACAGTGTTTCTGACCATGTTTGGCTTTGAGTTTTAGAGGCAAAGGCATCCCAAACACTCGCCAAGACTTTAAAAGCCTCGATTGTTAACCAGACAACTGCTGTGACTGTAGCGAATTTAGCTACAGAAGGGACTATGAAGTTGTTGATAGCGTATCTTAAACCCCTTACAGCTTTTGTGACGGTAAAAGATACTGCGTGGATATCCCATAACCCTTTTACTAATCTAACAACAGAAGGTAAAAACCTGCCCAATGCCACAGCAGTAGCAGTCTGAATAATTTGTGAGAATGTTCCTGCGTGTTGAGTAACTCCTTTTATGACCCCGCTCAATACATTCATCCCTGTGATCAGGATTCCTTGAAACTCTTTCCCAGCAGCAACCTGTATTTCTGTGATAGCGGTTTTTAATCGGGTTAAGGAAGATTGGGCGGTATTGGAAGCTCCTGCTACACCACCTGCTGTTTCTGAAGATAATTGATTGGCAAATTTAGGAAGAAAATCCGTAGCAGCAAGTTGTCCAGTCGCAATAAGTTTAAATAGTTCTTGCTCCGTAAGGTTCATGGATCTCGCTGCAATTTGGAAGGCACCCGGAATTCTTTCGGCCAACTGCCCTCTGAGTTCCTCCATGCTCACAGTGTTGTGATGCTCGTATCCCTGAGCATCTAAATAGAGATGGTCTCCACTAATAAAAAACCCGAAAAACTCCCCAACGTTTAACCTTTCAATCGTGAATTCTTCTATATTCCAATGTTCGTTAATTAATTTATAGTTTGCTTTTTCTTTAGGACTTAGCTCAATGTAATCAAATAAATTAACAGTGTTTTTAACGCCGTTCTCGTCAAAGAGTCTCATCTTGTGACTGCGGTTAACGACAAATGAGTCTCCATGTTTGGGCTTGATATTCCATAATTCTTCTGTGCCATGTGCCAACATTAAAACTTTTCGAGGGGTTTTATCGACTCCCATCAAATAATCCCCCACTTTAATGTTTTCTACTTTTTTAGTAGAGCCATCAGCCATTCTAATTAGCGAACCTTTCCCGTGACAACCTTTCCCTGCTATTTGAGAAATTGCAAGGATAGAGCCTTCTAATTCTTCTCCCGTTAATCCAAATACCGTCCCAGCTTGCATTAGTCCAGACATTAATTGATTTGTTATCTTCCCTTCCATCGGAGTGTTTCGGGTGCTGGCTGCTAATTTTTTATAACTTTGTAGGGCTGGCTCTATAGCTGAAGATGTGCGTTCAATTTCACTTCTTAAGAATGCGATTTGTTTTGCACCTGCTTTTGTTCCTCCTGACAAAAAGTTAATGGTGTTTTCTAATACTTGAAAGCGTTTTGTAACTTCAAAAGTCCCTGAAGCAATATTTTGAAATTGGTTTTTAAAAAAATCTAATGTATTAAAACTAACAAAAGCCCTCCTAAACTTGACAAGTAAAGACAAGAATGGCTGATCTTTTTTATTACTAATATCCGAAAGACTTTTGATTTCGTCTATAAATCTTTTCAAAGGAGAAGATGATCTGGTTTCTTGACGATCTAATCCAGATTCAACGTTTTCTAGTTTTCCAACTGACTCCAACATTCTTGCGACAGCTTCTTGTGCTTTTTCTGCATCAGGGGGGAGATTTGCAGCAATTTCCACTAACGCTTCTGAGATAGAATCCAAACCCTCTGTAGCTCCATCAAGTCCTAATATCCCCTCAAACTCAAAAGGATCAGACCCTATGGCATTTATTTTTTCAATGTTTTCCTCTATAGAATTTAAAGCAATTAAAACAGATGGATCTATTGATCCTCCGTCTATTAGACTCTCTATGTTGCTTCTAATTTTTATGAGAAGATCTTTAAAATCTTCACCTTCTTCTATCGCGTCCTTGAAAAAATCAGCCTCTTTTTTGTTAATATCATTCTCTATGTCTACTAAATCAAAAGGGGGTGTTTTTGATGTACTAGGATCTGGTGTAGTGGGTGTTAGCACTGCGGGTGTTTTTTGTCCTAAAAGGTTTTTAACCTTTACCCCAAAACCTTTAATAGCTTTCCCTATGTCAAAATATAAAACTTTTGCAATCTCAGGGGCATTTCTTTCTAGGAAGGGTTGGACAGCTTTACTTACTGCAATAGCCCCAGCCCCTGCGGCAAGAGTTAAAACAACGGGAACAACTATAGGACTGGCCGCAACAGATCCAGCAGCCAAGCCACCAGTTGATGCCATTGCACCCCCTTGGGTTCCAAACACGCCAACCCCCAATGCTCCAATCCCCAACAAAGCCTGTTGTCCTGACTGAACTTGCATTTTTTCGGGAATCTGTAGTTGAGGCATTGGAATTTTTAAGTCGGGTAGCTCTATGTTTTCTGCCTTCCCTAGCTTGGCTTCTTCTTTTGTGAGGTTTTCAGCAATAGAGTCCGCTCTTTCTCCATAAGCCTTCAATGCTGATATCATCCCCTGAATATTTTGCCCTATTGATTGAGGAATGCTATACTCTTCTTTTATGTTTTCAAGTTGAGTTACAGCATCAAAAATGGCATCCAAAACATCATAGGATTTGACTTTTATATCAGTCAAAGCATTCGACAATTCTTTTTCACCTGAAATATCTTTTAACCCTTTTATTAAATTATTTATTTCTTTTTGCTTTTGACTAATCCCTTCTTGAGCTTTTTTATATATTTCCTTAAGTAATTTAAAACCACTTTTTTCTAGTAGCCGTTCTTTTGTTAGATCAGATTCTTTCTTTTTCCCAACAGAAGTTAACCCGCTCGATCCAGATGTATAATAAGCTTCCTGAATTGCGGTTTTTTTCGCCGTTTTTGCTAACTGAAAAGAAATTTCTTCCGAAGTTTTACCAGTGGGTGATTCCCCGATATTTTTAAGTGTTTCTATTAACGAGTCTTTTTTAAAAAAAGTCTTTAGATCGTGAGCAATACTTTGTATCTCTTCTATATCTAATTCATAATCTTCCCCGTTATCTTTTTCTGAGAAAGGAATATCTACTAGCTCTATAATAGGTTCTATCACAGGTTCTATAATAGGTTCTATAATAGGTTCTATCACAGGTTCTATCACAGGTTCTATAATAGGCTTTACAATAGGTTCTATAATAGGTTCACTTTGATTGACTACAGGAGGTTCTACAGACCCCTTTATAGGAGTGTCATCAACGCCCTGTTTTTTCGGTTTTTTTGATTCTATTTCCTGTTTTTTTAAAATGAGTGCATTTAATTTTTTTTGTGAGTCAACAGCAACACGCCCCTGTTCTTTTTCTACTTTTATTACTTCTTGTAAATATTTTATCCTTGCATCTATAATCGCTTCCTCTTGTTTGTTTTGTGATTCTGTAATTTGTATTGCATCAGACAAGAGGTTTAACGCTGCGTCACTTGCCTCTCTTGGATTTGCGCGAACTACACCACCTTCTTCTAATGGGGCGGACTGTATTTTCAAAACAGTAGATAAAGTACCTTGAGATTTATCTATTCTTTTTAAAAACGCACTAACAATTGCCTTGATCTTTGGGTCTTCTATTGTTTTAATAAGTTCTGACAAAGCATTTGATAATTCGGTCAGATCACTTGGGATTGAGGCTAAGTCATTAGATGCAATTTGGGCAAATTTAGACAACTTTCCTAACTGCTCTATATCTGTCGATTCAAGATCTGTGTTTTCTAATACATTTTTTATTTTAGTCAACCTATTCGATGATGATGTAAAGTTTTCCTGAAATTGTTTCACAACACCAATTAAAGCAATAAATTCGTCTGAAAGCTGGCTCAATTCTTCATCTGAAAGAGCTTCAATTTTCGTTAAAAAATCTTGACTGGATAAGTTTATTAGTTCGGCTACAGATTTTACTGGATTGCTCTGAAAATCAGGTATTCTCCCCCCTCGAAAGCCAGTCTGATTTTCTATTTGTATTTGCTGCCTTTTCTTTGTCATCTGATCTAAAACTTTTCGAGTCAATAACTCAGCACGAATATAAGCGTCCATCTCCTGTCTTTTGACTTTCTCTAATTCTTCAATAGACGGAGATTTGCCCTTCTCTCTTATTTCACTATTTTGATAACTCCTAACAGAAATTGAAACTCCTCTATTTATTTTTCGTAATTGTTCTTCACTAAGATTATCTTTTGCGTCTTCAATCGTCATCAATTCTTTTGTACTAGAAGAAGAAGCCCCTTCTTTCCCAAAATTATATTGAAAAGCATGGATAAGCTCATGGACAACAATATTCAATTTTTCTTCTGATAAACTCAGAAGTCCTTCTAGGTCTATGGAATCAAAAGCTTTTATGACTTCCTCACTAAGTCGAATAAAGTTATCATCAGGGGAATATGCCCCGCTTCTCATGTCATTTTCTGACATCGGAATAATCTTTGGAGTTTCCGATTTTAATGGGGTTTTTAACCCTGTCTGTTGAGCTATTATTTGAATCAGAGAAAATAAATTTCTTTGGGCTTTCGTTTCAAAAACTTGAGAGTTTCCGGTTTTTTCTTTCTCTGTTTTATTTCCTGAATTCCGAAGTTTTACAACGTTTGCGTAGGCGTTTTGCATTGTATCACTAGCTTGTAATAGCAATAACGCCTGATCTTTAAATCTAGCTTTTAGTTGTTCTAAATGCCTTACCTGCTCTCTTATGGCGTTCTCTACAGACTCACTTGTTTCTTTGTGTCTTTTTTTCAAAAGGCTTGCCCTTCTCGCCAATTTATCAAGAGAGTCAGACAAGGATTTGTTCTCAGCAAGACTTTTAGACAACCCTGAAGTATCGTCCGGTTTTAAATTTCCCCTTTCTTCCAGGTTTTTTAATAGCTTCTCCTCAATGCCTTTGGATTTTTCCTCTATTTCTTTCAACTCTTCTTCTATTTTATCCCCTTTAAAAGCATTGAAAAGGGACTTCGCTTTCTCGGATATCTGTTCCTCGTATTTTTGGATTTCTTTTTCTGCCTCCTGTAATATAGCAACCTCACTATTGATTTTTGTTTGCCAAGGAGAATTAGGCGACGTTTCTCTTTGTGACTGATTAAATGCCCTTGTTTTTATGGAATCTTTTTTTTCCTGTCTTGACGATCTTGCTGCGAACTGCCTCTCCCTAACTTGCTCCTCTCCAAAAAAACCCTTTCCCGCATCTCTAATGATTTCATAAAGGTTTTTTTCTATTATTAGTAAAAAATTCTCTCCGATCCCTCTTCCTATAGAAGATCCTACTAATTCAAAATCTCCAATTATCCCTGAAAATACTTCGGTTAAAGCGTCAGAAATTCCTACACCTATATTTTTTGTCAACGGGAGCAATAAACCACCCAATCCAAATCCTATCGCTGTTTTAAGAAATCCCCCAGGGGAATTTTTTCTAATAGCTTTTCCTAGTATCACCTCAAGTTTTGTTAGCGTACTCTCTCCTATTTCTGTTAGCAAAACTGAAGACGGGTAACTAGAATTAGTTCCACTACCGGAAGGGGAACGATAATTAGATCCCTTAACACTTCCCCCTGTAATATTTGTATTCCCAATGTATTTGTATAACTCTCTTACTGTTTTAATCTCTTCTTTCAGCATCTTAATTGCTTGAATAGAGTCGTCTATCCCACGCTTATTAACCTTAACAGCCAAAGGATTGCTATTAAAATATTGCTGAACTTCTTTGTGATGCTTTCGCTTCAGTTCAATGTGCTGATTGAGTCGGGTTAATTCCTTGTCGTCAACCTTGACTTTTAAAGGGGGAAGTCCTATTTTTGTAATTTGATTTTTAGCGTCAAAATTCAGGACAGCATTGACGGGAATTATTAACCCTTTGTTTTTGGCAATTAAATTATTAATATCGCGATTAAACTTGTCAAGACTTAACGACGCTTCAAATTCAACCGATCCAATAACTGTCATCTTAAATAACTCCTAATAATAATATGAATTTTGACCGTCAACAATGTCAAAGTTTAATTCTTTAGACTTGTTACCAGTATAACCAAACCAGATCATCGTCTCTAACCTGTAAGGATCTGGATTATAGCTATAAAGTACAACACTAACATCATAACGCCCTGCGGGTAGGTTTTTAATGGAGTACGTTAGGTTTTTAATGTTTGTTTCAGCACTAAAACATTCTTTTTCGGCAATAAGTTTAGTTTTATATGTCACGAGCCAAACATACTCAGCGTTTTCAGTTCGTTCCCTTAATTTGACATCTTTAGGGCAAAACCAAACATAAAGAAAAGCCCGATCTCTTTCTATGTAGGGCTTCCATGTTGTATCAGGTTCTTTTAAAGAAATACTACCAGAGACGTTGATAGGAGAAGTGTTGCAGCTTGATAGAGTAACTAAGCAAGCAATGAATAAAGCCTTTTTAATGAATTTGATTAACATATCTCGACACCTCCAAAACTAACCGATAAATTTCCGGCTGTCCGGTCGTGCCATTCCCCGCAACTCTAATACTGCTAATAATGGGAAATGGGCAGGATGCGATCGCCATGTCTTTTGCTTCTAAAATGGTATTGTTTACGTCCCATTGTCGGATCTGAACTTCCCATCGGTCAATAACCGAGACAGACCCCATGTACTGATTGTCCTGCGGTTCAGGATAAAAGATCACCCCCTCTATACCCTTAACTTCCGTCCCTGGTGATGGGGATTGCTTGGCTCGATTCCCGACAATTGTCAATGCGGGTGCTGTCAATCCCCCCGCGAAATTGTATTGACCGATTTCAATTGAATCAAATAGCCAATTTCTGAGTAGAATAGCAGTATCTTGATAAGTGCAAATCATTATTAATTTTGGTTTTATTCATTTATTCTATATTAAACTATGGCTCCCGTACCCGCTGCTGCAAGATGCTCTCGATTTTTGGATTATCAGGGCAACGCTTACCCTGGTTTTATGAATCTGTCTTGTAATTACACCAGTTTAGATCAGGGCGGTTTGGTGACTTGGGAGGGAACAGCAGAGATAGCGTGGGTTCCGAATAATCCTACAAATATTGACAATCGAAAAAATCGGGTGACTTGGTGTTTTGGGCGGGTTGTTGATTTGAGGGTTGTTAATGATTCAGGAAATTACGAGCGTCCCAAGTGCATTCCTAAAATGTACATCTATAAAGCGTTATACAATCCCCATACGGAGCGATTAAGGCTTGAATTGAGGGATATATTGGGGTTGCTTCGAGATAAGTCTATAGATGATTTCAGGAATGATTTTGAGGAAGAAAATGATATTGAGACTGAAATCCCAGAGGAAGAAAAAGAAAAAATAGAGGCGTGTGGTTTTCCTGGTGAGGAAGATTACGACGAGACAAAATTCAATGATCAACAGGATAAGAAAAAAAATAAGTTTTGGTGGGAGCAGTGGCAGAAGGAAGGAACGGAGCAAAACATTATCATTATTTCCGAGATTATGCGGCGGTTGGAAATATCAATTCAGGGAACCGTGATGGGGTCAATTAGACTCCCTTACACGGTGTCAGGTTCTTTATTGTCAGTTTGCGGTGATTTAGCTTTTAAGAGTTTAACGCCCTCTTATATTTGGTCAAATTACGCGGGTCGGGCGATCATTTCTAGGATTAATATTGACCCGCCCCGTGAAAAGTTTTACGTTTCGGGAGTTGGCGATATTGATTATAGTCCAGTTGAAAATGGCTTAAATCCCATCTCAGAATTGATTGTTTTAGGACGGGTTAAGGAACTGGACGAGAATGCGATTCAAGAGGAAACGATAGAAGATGAAGACGGAAACATAGTTCCTATGCACTGTGAAACTATCACCGAAACAGGGCCAGAGACAACAATAAATAGTGATGGTGATGCGTTGGTTAGTGTTGACGTTGTTAGAACAAAAATATGCGAATATGTTGGGAGATTTAAGAAAACAATAATAACGACAACCGAGGAAAGGTATGGATCTCTTTTCCCTGAATCAACGGACACAGATCATAGCCCTAGCGACTGGATAAATCCTAGTTATAGAAAGGTTGAAGAACAATTTTATGACGCTTGTACAGGGGCTTTATTAAAAAAAGTAGTCACCGAGTACAATGTTTGGGGAAAAGTATTTGGAGCTTACTACGGGAATCACCTTGACTATGTTATAGATCCCTCTGGTTTTGGGGCATTGCAGATATTTTCACCAGCAGGATCAATAAGTACCTATGCTGATTTAGCAAAGTTTGACACGACTTTAATAAGAGACAAAACAGAGACAACTAGAAACTATTACAAAAAACAAAAACTTTATAAAACAACAATACAAACCAAGGAGCCAAAATACAAAATATTAGTAGATTTTGTCCCACCCCGTTTAAGTAACAACATATACGATGGATACTCTATAACATCGTCATCTATAGAAACATGGAGTGAGTGGGGGAATAATCATCAAACACATTCATTGGTGGAATTTGACGCTTTAAATAGAGTCAATAGTGCAGGGGTACAGAGAGAAGAAGAAAAGCGGTTGCAACACCTAGAAGATTGGAAGCAAAGTATCCCAACTTTTTCTCAGGTAGTCTTTACAAGACTTAAACGCACACAGGGGGAGCCAAGAGAACTAGAACCCGGTCAGCCATCAAATGAAGATGTCAGAGTCAAAACTATTGATATCCCTAAGAGTCTAGTTTCATCAGAAAAAAGATTGGCGTTAACGGGAAAAAGAACCACAACAGAATCAAGTCGTGAAGGTTTAGCAAACGCACCCGCCACTGAATATCTACCCAGGGGAAAAGCCAGCGAAGGTAGCGGAGGCAACGAAGTTAACAAAAACGCCGCTGAAAAATGGATTGATAAGCCCGTTGTTTACCGCAAAAAGTGGGAAGATGCCAAAGGTTCTGAGTTTTTACCTAGTCGAGAAATTACCGATTTAGGGGAAGTGATCACGGGTGAAATTGTTGATGCTGTGGGAGAAGTTATATACTATCTAAGGCAAGGGCAAAGTTATATACATGAGTTGATTTTACCATTTACCCAAGACTGGATTTCTGGCAGTTTTAAACCCACTTTCAGGGTAGATGTAAAGGAATGTGAGGATGCTTATTGTCATTTAGCACATGGGATCAGTATGGACTTTTCCCAGAAAGAAAACTCACTTTTGATGGAGTTATTGTGGCTTGGTGAAACATCCGTTTCTACTCCCATAAGTTCACCCCAAAAAGTCCTAAGCTACAATATAACCTCGTTACCACCATCAGGAGAGGGTGTCTTATATCTTGAGGGTGTAGCAGTAACAAGCGGTCAAGAAATACCCGCAGCGAGTATCTCTAATTTAACATTTATCCCAACTACAACGTTTTCCGGTGCGACGTTTAGCTATGTGGCATCGGGGGGTATTGAGGGAACCCCGACCCCTGTTGTTTCACCATCGGCTTTGACTGTTCAATTAATCCCTAAAACGGGGGTAGCGTTAACAATCCCAACTACCAATCCAAACATACCCCCAACAGTAGCGTCAACCGTTGTTATTGACAATACTGTGATTGAGAATAAACCAATTACGCTACCTATAGATTTAGAAAGCAATTCTATTCCTATCGTGAAAGTGGTAGAGGATGATTTTACCTATAGCTATCAATTAAAAACCTTGTTAAGACGACTAAAGTCTAATACAATAGAGAGGTTAACATTGCAATCTAGCGATAGAACAAAAATCTATTTGTAAATAAAATGCCTAACTATAAAGCAAGTTTTTTTTGGTTCCCAAATGTTGCCGCAATGTCTAGTTTTTTGCTTGACAATACCGATGAAGATGGGTTGGTTTTTGCGGTTGGGGTAGATACGACCAACTGGAAAATTGCTACATGGCGAAAAAACTCTACCGCAGCAATTGACAACTCAGTAATTTATGCAGCTAACGGCCCTGGTAGGTGGGTAGTATTAGATTCTACTCCAATATTTATACCCGTTTGGAACTCGGATATTTCTTCTAGTTGGAACTCCGACCTGATGACTAATTGGAATGTTGCAGGCTAAATCACAATTTCCCTGTATATCCAATATTGATCGTGATGGTAATTTTCTTATCTTCAACAACCGTTAATTCAACGGGTTTGAATCTTCTACCCTGTGGCTTTTGTTCTATGGCAATAGGTGGGTAGCCTCTAACCAAAGACCCCACGGCTACGCCTCCCGATTTGATAGCTTTAGCTGAAAACCGATCAGACGGATTAGCTGTTGATTGGACATTCCAACTATCAGTATCAGGATTATAATAATTAACTCTATAGGGAGCGTCCGATGTTTTTGTTGTGGGATTGCTTTCAGGAACAATGGGATTGCTTTTAGGAACAACGGGATTGCTAACTGGTGGGGTGTTAAATTGTCTTCTAATTCGAGCGCGGTCTTTAAGCCTATCAGTCCCCGATTGAGAGATCAAAGAATCTCGCACCTGTCTAAGTTTTTCGAGGTCTTCTATCCCTGTTTTCTCTTTACTGTAGGGGCGATTGTTGAGTAATCCTGTCATAATATTAAATAAGTATATTCTAGTAAAACATGAGTAAATACTCCCTACAGTATAGGTCGGCAAGGCGACGGGCTTTCGGGTCTGGCAGCTTATCTCAGAAACCTGTCAGCAAAGCTACAAGTCCAACATCCAACACGGCATCAAAAGCCTATTGGGAATCAGCTTCTTTTGTGGGATTTGATCCTGAGTCTGGGCGGTATATGGTTAGGACTTTAGGGGGTGAAGTGAAAGGATCTGATAGGATACCCGGAAACGGTGCGGAGTTTGGGGGTGTTAGCATCGGGACGGGCGGGTTGTTTTCTCAAGGGTTTTGGTCAGATTAATTAATAATAAACAGGAAATTAAATGGCACTTCGCGGCTGTGATTTAGAGCAAATTATAACTTTCCCCACTTATCCATCGGAGCGTGGAAAAATGATTTTATACGTCCCTGGTTTTAATCCAGGCGTGGCGTTGGTAATTGATACGATTCCTAAAGGTGGCTACACCCGGCGCTATGTTCACGGAGCCGAACTTGAGTACAGTTATAACGGTTCTGCCGTGATTCGGGGTCAGTGTTTCACCCCTAGACTTGAATGGGAAATTGAGTGTCATTTATCACCACAAGGTAGAAGTTTATTTTGGGCGGCTGTCGAATATTCAGACACCAAAAGGAGAACCCCGCCACGGACTGGATACGAAATAACCTGTGATGATATTATGCGATCGCTAATTGAGTTAAATAGGACTAGGGCAAAAGCAGCTACTACTCAACCCTACGAGGTAATCTTTGGTCAAAGAATTGAATATTTCCCTAAATGTAATGTAATTATTCCTATCCCTGAAATCAAAGAGGAAAACTTAGGGAATGGCTATAAAATAGGCTTCAAAATGCAAGAAGTGGGGCTGACAACACCATGACTTTAGGACAAAGAAAAGCCGATGATAAAATCAAATTTAGAGAGGAGCAACAGAACAGGCTATCATCTTCTTTGAAAACTAAAGAAGTTTTTCCCAAGACACAACCCGGCCCCCAAACCGCGTTTTATGAGACTAAAGCCGATATTGCTATTTATGGCGGTGCAGCAGGGGGCGGTAAAAGCGCGGCTTGCTTGATTGATGCGATTAGATACGTCGGGAAAATTCCTAACTATAATTGTGTATTTTTCCGTCGGACATTCCCAGAAATCTTTAACCCTGGTGCATTATTTGATGAGTCTCAGAGGTGGTATCCATTATTGGGTGGTGAAGCCAATTTAGTTAAGGCGCGATGGGTATTTCCTAAGAATGAGAAAATACAATTTGCCCATCTTCAACACGAAAAAACCTTAACCCAGTGGCACGGGTCACAGATATCTCGATTGTATTTCGATGAGCTTTGTACCTTCACGGAAAAGCAGTTCTGGTATCTACTATCAAGATGTCGAACTACACTCCCAATTAAGCCACAAGTCAGGGCAACTTGTAATCCCGACTCTGAATCATGGGTAGCTGATTTATTATCTTGGTGGCTCGGAGAAGACGGATTACCAATTAAGGATCGGAGTGGGATTTTAAGATGGTTTGTTCGGGTTAATAATGAGTTGATTTGGTCTTTAGATAAAGATGAATTGAGATTAAAATATCCCAGTATTCCCCCAAAGTCTTTAACATTTATTCCTGCATCTATTTATGACAACAAAATATTATTAGATAATGACCCCGATTATATTGCTAATCTTTACGCACTACATGAGATTGACAAACAAAGATTGTTACTAGGAAACTGGAAAATTAAACCAGAAGCGGGGGTTGTATTTAATAGAGATTGGTTTGAAGTTGTTGATGATATCGACAGAGATGAGATTACACGGACGGTTAGATTTTGGGATTTGGCAGCTACCAAAACTAAATTAAGCTATTATACCGCAGGGGTAAAAATGGCAATATTAAAGGATAAAAGCCTAATAGTTTTGGATGCTATTTGGGAACAAACTACACCCGCCGAAGCTATTAATTTAATCAGAAAAACCGCCGAAAGGGACGGGAAAACTGTGACGGTGGGATGGGAACAGGAACCAGGGAGCGCAGGAATTATGGCTATGGAACAGATTAAGACATCTTTGAAGGGTTTTAGATGCAAACCTGTCAGACCCCAAGGGGATAAGATTCAAAGGGCTTTACCCTACGCAACCGCCGCACAGAACGGTAGGGTGTTTTTACTCAGGGGTACATGGAATGACCAATATATTAATGCTTTGCATAATTTTGATGGGAGCGGTAAACCTTTAGTTAATGACTTGACCGATTCAAGTAGCGGTGCTTTTGAGCTTTTGAACCGGATTAAGGCAACTTGGGTAGGGGTTAGTGGTAAGGATATTTTATAGTGGAATTATAGCCAAACCCCTTGTCAATCAACGGTTTTAACCGTTTAATATTACAAAATATAAGTGATTAATTTATGTTTTGTGGGGGTTAATTAGATAATTAACTTAGATTAGATACCAAAAGTTGAGAACCTTACTATCACGAGTTAGATAGCTAAAAGCGGTACTATACTGATGGTATATAGCTTTTCTTTTGTACGTCGTCTTGTTTAAAACCTGTCAACAGATTGATTGATTAAACTTGAATTTAATCCTGTTTATTTTGGCTAACTTGTGTTATTGTAAAAACAGAAATCACAGAGAGCTAACGCTTTCTGTGATGATAAAACTTGTATGTAAGTATTATGACACAAATAATCAATAATTCTCAATCTAGGGATTGTCAGGGGGATCAGGAAATCGCTGCAACCCTTGAAAATATTACCCCTTACATGGCTAAAAAGTACCTGGAAACTCAGGGGGTAAATAGAACTATTAACCCGTTAAGAGTTTTGGAATACGCAGATCGAATGAAGAAAGGGCAGTGGCTCGTAGGTCAGGCTATAACCTTTGCTAGTGACGGATGTTTAATAGATGGTCAACACAGATTAGAAGCAGTAATAAAATACGGCAATGCTGTTAACTTCTTAGTCGTAAGAGGTGTTGCCAAGGAGTCCGCCTCTGTGTTTGACGTTGGGCAAAAACGGACTATGGCTCAAGTCGCAAAAATTCAGGGGATTGATCACCCTCAGATGACAGAAAGAAACGGTATTTTAAACAGTGCTTTGATTGGCTCAAGACTAAAAACTAGAACAATAAAAGCTGAAAACGAGCGAAATTCAAAGAATCTTTTTGTCTCAAAAGCAGCAGCAAGGTCTTTTCAAACAATGATAGGTTTAGCTGTCAAGTATCAAGAAGGTTTGGATTTTACCTTAATCACAAGAGGAACCCGTGAAGAACGAAAACCAATAGGCAATTTAGTTGCTGTAAAATCTGCTATTTTCCGAGCTTATTACAACGTAAACCGCCAACGGCTTGCTGAATTTGTTCAGGTGTTGCAATCGGGTTTTCAAATAAGAGGAGACATAGATACCGCAGCAATCACTTTACGCACCTTTTTATGCAACTTAAAAACCGGAGAAAAAAAGGTATCAATAAAGGATGGAGGGGAACTCGAAATCTATCAAAAAACTGAGTATGCTATCCTTAATTTTACGGAAAAGAAATCAAGAAAAACACTTACAATGTCAGGCTTTGAGGAGTTTCCCTTAGCTGATTTTGATTAATTCCTAAATCATCCCCTGCAAAATATCGCGGGGGAATTTTAAATATATACAGCAAAATTTAGAGGTAATTATGGGTGAGTCAAAATGTCGAAAAAAATCAGATCCAGATTACGGAAAAACATTAAGAATAACAAAGGAACCATCCACACATGAGATGACTTATGTAGCTGATTTACTTAATGCTATTGAGTTGTTTTACTACAATCCTGAGACAAATACAGTACATAGTTCATTCAGTCCCTTGGCTCACCAGTTTGGCAAGATGATGGACTTTAAATATTCATTATTGCTTGATAAGTTTGAATCTCAAAAAGGATACTATTTCGTAAATCATTTAACAAAAACTGCCAACTACGCAGGGGATAACTTTAAGCAAGCCCTTGAGATGATGAAAGAACGGGGCTATGTTAAAAATATTGTTTCATTAATTGAAATCGACAATGATCAAGAAGATGATTGTCATTCTCAGTGTGATGACGATGATGACGGCGACGATCTTGAATTTGATGAAGACGGAGAGTGCGTCGGGGATGACACATGGGATTATCCGGGTTCACCTTATTTAAGCGATGATGACGATATTTACTAGAGGTTAAAAGTGGTCGCCACTAATTAAAAAGGGTAGAGATTTAACCTCTACCCTTTTTGATGTTTGGTTTAACTAGGGTAAGGATGTTTAATAGTTTTGGGGCAATTCAAATTAAGTCTAATAAACTCAATTGTTTAAATTCGGGTTTATTTAATTCTTTAATTTCTATCTCTAATTCTGAGTATTCCCTGGGTTGATTAATCCTGTCACAAGCAATATCAAAATACTCCTTTTCCTTTTCAATGCAGATATAATTACGTCCCAATTCTTTGCAGGCTACCGCAGTCGTACCACTGCCACAAAACGGATCTAAGACTATTCCATTCTCAGGGGTGATTAAAGTTATTAAATATTTCATCAGGTGACGACTCTTGACCGTTGGGTGAGTGTTTTTAATCTCTCCACTGTTTGACCTATCACTAGGGGATGCCTTGGCTTGGTAATAGACGCTAGGGATGGTTTCTGGGTCAAAGGGGATTTGTTTGAAGAATCTTGCCGCCGTGCCTATGCTTTTTGAAAAATGGTTTATATTTCCTTTTTGGCGTTTCCCGTAACAAGTGCCTCTTGTTACCTTGTCGATTGACGGTTTCTCTCCACTCGTACAAATCCCACTCTGTTCCCCAACAACCGTCACCGGACAATCAGGGCTATGATTCTCGCCTTTGCAATTAGCACCGCAGGAAAGGATTAGATTTGATGGGAATCTACCGGATGTCGATCCTCCTATCATCTTTTCTGTTTTATCATGAGCAAAAGTCCCATAACTAGATCGATTGGTTGGATTACATCCCATTGTTCTGATCGTGCTTTCCGTCCCCACTCGTGATGCCTCAACATTCAAACCACCAACCCCATGTTTTAAAATATTTCTAGCAATACTTGTTTCTGATATAGGCTTTTGAACTAACCACCAACCCTCAACGGCTGGTTTTAGTGCCGGCGTTTTCCATCCGTCCCATTGCTTGGCTTCGGGTGATGCGGGGGCGGTTTCCAGATTTATCTTTGGAAGCCCTACAAAATATTCGTTTTCTTTCCAGTTTACAGAGTTAGGTCTTTGTGTTCCATCGGGTCTAGTTTTAAACCCCACAACTTCCCTTTCCTCTCCAAATAGTTGATCAAGTTGCTTTGAAATATCCTGACTTTTTGGAAATCCTTGGCCCTGTGCAACATGGCAAATATCAATAATTCTAAACCCTGCCAATTCTAAAGCCATACCCGTCCAGTGAGATGTTCTAGGGAGACTCCAAACCAAGCCACAAGCTCCGGGTTTCATCACCCGTAAGCATTCTGCCATTATCTCAGATAGCCAATTAATCCAGTTAAGCATACCGCCTTTGTTATGGTCAAATTCCTTTGACATAAAGCTAATTCCTGCGGGTGGATCGCTTATTAAGCTATCAAAATAATTATCAGGAATATTCTTTAAAACTTCAAAACAATCCCCATGAATAATTTGATTTAGCATCTTAATTAATTAGCATTATTTAATATTATATCTGTTAAATAACCCCTAATTACAGGGGCTATTTAATCAAGAATTATCTTTAAGGTTCCCACGTCACGATTATATTAAGTTTTTTACAATGGGATCTGATCATATCTAAGAATGATTCCTGAGTCTCTCCATAAAGGTGTATTCTCTTTTTGTGACTAGGATAATAATTTCCATAAACAATAACCTGTCCTAGAGCGTGTTTCCATGCTTTTATATTTTTAACTTCGATCACTTCTGAGTTGGTCAGGATATCGATATTTCCTGCTAATGTTTTAACCTCTCGCTTTCCATCTAACTGTTTTGCCAGTAAGTCACTATAGTCCGATTCTTTTCTTAACCCTCTTGTTATTCGTGTAACCAAAAAGTCACCAAGATCAATTCCGTTTTCTTTGAGGTTTTCAATAAAGTTTAACGACAATCCGTATCTTGTCTTTGAAAGAAGACATCTAAGCTGTGATACGGTCAAAAGGGCATATTTTTGTGGGCGACCACCCTGACTGCCTTCTGAGGGTTTCGACACTGGAAATGTAACAACCCCAAAGTGTTGCTCTATAACGCTTTGATGCTTTTTGATAGTTTGGACTAAAGCCCGATGTTTAATCCCTAAATCCTCAGCGATCAATCGGGAATCAACGACTAAAGTATTATTCTGTGTAGTAACATTAAGATTAGACATGATTTACTCCGTTTCAGTAACTTGTGTTTAGACTCAATTAAAAGGCTTAACTTTTGATTGAGTTGTTATCATATTATAGCACAAATTAAACAGGGAATCGGGTTGATAGCATTCTGCCTAATAAATTTCCAGTGGGCATATATGAAACATCTACCATAAAACCATGATAGGATTAAGATAATTTTATCCTTATAAACAATGAGATCACCAAATCCCACACCAGGGAGAAATCGGATCTTTGAGAAGATATGGCGATTCCTAACTGTTTGGAATCGTACCGAGATAGAAGGGCAACAACGACCGCGCTCAGGGTGGCGTAACTGGACTTACAACGACACCACTCAAGAAGGGCGTGATTATGACCTTGAGATTCCTGAGATTCCCGTTAGGGCTCCTAATTTAGCATCTCAGTTAATCGAGCTTCGTTATTGTTGCTCAGAGGCTGCAACTGCCTATGATGCTATCAATGGCGACGCCTGGACTTCCCACGATGGAGACGACCAGGGCTTTGATATTTCTGATACTTTGAATGACAATAAAACTAAGGTTGATCCAAAAATTCAAGAAATATTGAGACGGGTGATTAGAGAAGTTTTAATGCCCTCAGAACCCAAGATTGTAGGGGAAAGGTTGTTAGCTTATGGCGATAGTTTTGCGTCCCTAGGAATCAATTCTAAGGCGATGCGAATTGAAAGGATTTTGTACCTCCCGACTTGGGAAATGTTCAGATTGGAAACCAAACAAGGAGAGTTACTGGGATTTGAGCAACGAGCTTTATTAAGAGATCCCGATCCGATTCAATTTCATCCTATCTCAATAGTTCATTGGAGATACCGACGCGACAATTTGTATGGTAGAGCGTTGTTTCTTGAATGCTTAAAAGATTGGTGTCGGATTGAGCAGATCCTTGATGATATTGCCGAAGCCTCTCACGCTGTGGGGATCAATCCTAATATTCATATTCTCCCGTGCGAATATGATGAAGAACAAGCTAATGAGTATAAAATTATGTATGAAGGGGCTAAAAATCAAAAGATTTTGACCGACCTTTATATGTATGGCGGGGGTGACATTAAAAAATTAAGTAATTCCAATCCTGACATCACCGCCCTATTAAAAGCAGCCGAATTTTTTATGGCTCGATTTGTCAGACGGTCAAGGATTCCCCCTTGGATGTTGGGATTTCCTGGGATTGGTGCTAGAGAAATATCAGGGGGGCCAGAAAGAGCTTATGCTAGATTAATTAATGATTTCCGTCAAAGCCTGTCAACGGGTTTCAAACAAATCTTTAATTTAGAGTTGGCATTGCAGGGATATCCCAGAGAACAATGGCAATATAGAATTATCTGGCCAAGATTTTATATTGACCCATTTAAACAACAGTTAGACCCCGATCATGATGAGTCCAACTCTCAAGAAATTGAGGATCTTGACTATCTAAGCATGATTTCAACTGACAAATTAACTCAAGAACTAAATAAGGTATTAAATGGAAAAAATATTATTACCAGATGAAACTCTACCAGGTTTTGAATACTTAGATCGGCTTAGTTCCGTAACTGAAGATGATCTAAATATTGCAATTAATGAGTGGGAAAAAAGGAATAAAGGTTCTGATTCTGAGAATATTTTGCAAGCGGAGGTGATTAATGAGTGAAGCCTATTTACAACTTAGAAAATCAAATCTATTGAATAGATTAGAGTCTGAGAGTCCGAACATAGAAGAAACCATAGAACAGATTGCTGAGATAAATTTAGCACTAGGAACGTCAAGCGGGGGCGGCTTTTCTACACTTGCAAAAGAAGCCACGTCAACGGCGATCAACGCCAAACTTCCATCTTTATCAAGTGGTAGAGTCCCAGTCTCTTTACCAACAATAACCGCCGAGTTAGATTGTAGATTGCTAACAACAAATACAACAATTGCAACTGGTAGTTATTTCATTTATTTAAAGGTACTCGTAGGGGATGTAACTATTAATGGATTAACATTTTCATCCGGTGAAAATCTAAACTTTGAAGCCATTAATAATGTTCTATACCCCGCTATTGAGTTGGTAATTCCTAGTGGTAAATCAGTCCGATTAGTGAGAGGATATTAACATGGGAATGTTTTCGGATATTGATTATTCTTTGATTGTTTTGCAATTAGAGAAGGCAATGGCTAATGGTGTGGCTACCTTAGATTCAAATACCAAGGTTCCTAAAGCTCAGATTAGTTTAACCGCTTCTGATGTTGGTGCGATCGCATCTACTGGCAACGAAGTTTTAACAAGTTTAAACGCCGCGTCTGGCACAATTTCATCTGGGCTTTTACCGTCTTATGTTGATGATGTCCTGAGTTATACAAACCTTGCCGGGTTCCCAGGTACGGGTGAAACTGGAAAGATTTACGTTGCAGAAGATTCCAACAAAGTTTACCGATGGTCGGGTTCTGTTTATGTTGAGATATCGAGTTCTGCTACTGCGGGAGAGGCTTTAAAACTAACCACGCCACGGACAATTACAACAACGGGGGATGCTAGTTATTCAGTTAGTTTTGATG
>Ga0208359_1000060_pt1 | contig 24320 bp, 41 predicted proteins | sample LakMenEpi26Aug09_FD_150732 | JGI IMG/M metagenome (GOLD analysis project Ga0208359, IMG submission 150732) | Freshwater microbial communities from Lake Mendota, WI - 26AUG2009 deep hole epilimnion (SPAdes) | ecosystem: Environmental > Aquatic > Freshwater > Lake > Epilimnion/Euphotic zone ... | reverse complement strand
CGTAAACATTCCTCACTTAAATATGTATAGTGGTCGGGAGCGTCATTTAATGGTATATCTTCAACACTTGTTCGTGTTTCTACATTATCGTTAAAACTTACAATAACCTTACGACCTTGCGACCCTGTTAACTTCCCTAAAACTTGACTTGTAATCGTATCTTGTTGCTCAGGTGTTGGTACCCCATTATTAAAGTTTACGATTTTAGTTCCTGAGAAAGAATTTTGAACCTCGTTAATCAAATAATTTGCAACCTCCTCCTCTAATAACGCATAGCTAATCGCACCTTGATAGTCAACGTAACTAAAATACTTCATACCTAAAGAATAAGGCTTGATATAAAGTATTTCGACTTCGTTATTTGAATACCCAAAAGCGTCTATTCTTTTCGGTGGAAACTTTTTAATGTCTTCCCAATTATCTGAATAGTAATACGCCTCTATTTCTCCGTCTTTATTACACTTTTCGGGAGCTAATAACTGTACTGGAATATGATAAGCTTTTAAAATCTTTTTATGATTTTTGTCATAATGAACTTGAATAGCACATTGACCCAAAGCCTTTAACTCAAAACACAATTTACGCAAACAATCTTGATTAAATAAAGACATCATTTGCGCGTACTCATTCGGCTTTTTATTAGCGTCTAATGCAAATAGTCCACGACCATAAATTAAGCGGCTTATATTGTTTATAATTGCGTTATTCGTAGTTGAATTTTTGTACCGCTCAATAAGGAAATCAAAATACTCATTATTATCGCCATACGTTACCCATTCATTTCGCTTTGATTCTGAAATTACTGGAGCTTCGTACTTCGCTAAATTTAATATATGTAAGTTATTCATACGTTATATATTGGTTTGTGGTCGCGTGGCTTGTATATTTGCCATTATTAACCGAGAAATTAACTACGTTTTGGTCTGTGCAAAATACTTTTCCCCGAAAAACTACCTCACCGTCGTTAAATAATTCAATATTGTAAAAACGATTTTCAGTCAATTCGCAAATAACATTCAACACTTGGTAATATCCTTTGTCCTCAACGCTATCTATTTCTATTTCTACTGGTATGTTTGTGCTGTCATCCGTAAATATCAATTCATCGAACGTTTTTGAACGTGGTACTATTACCAATTGCTGTGTTTCAGTTGAAGTCGTTAATACGTTCATATAATATAAACGTTCAATCCGTGTTTCTGTTTCTAAAAATACAAAAACCCCACCGATTAGGCAGGGTCTCTATATTATGAAGAAACACTATTTTAATTATCTACGATTGTAGCACCGTTGAAAATAACAGAAGCCATATCGCTTTCGCTATTTGTGTTTAAGAAGTTAGCAGGTAAGTTTTCCATTCCTGTAAACGTTAAGTTGTACCCGTTGAAATCACCCATTGCTGTACCGCTTGAAATAGTACCCGCAGTTACATCGCAACCTCTTTGCAATCCTGCAATAAAGAATTGATTATCGCGTGTTTTAACTACAATGTGAGGACGTCCGTAAGCTAATAACTTAACTGTTTTGTGTGTCGCTACATCTTGTTTTTTCAATTGCACGGTCAAAACTTGCTCAAAGAAAGTAGTTCCGTTGTCGCGTGAAGTTTGAATAGTTTGCTCAAATGAGTTAGCTCCTTTCAATTCAAATTTGTAAAGCGAAGAAACACTTGCAATGTCTGAAATTGTATCCTCATATCCTGCAGTTGTTGAATAGGTAACATCACCACCTGCCGTTGAAGAATCAGGATTGAAGTCTCCAAAATTAATAAAGTAAATTGCGTCTAAACCCGAAACTCCCGATTTACACGCTTCCAATCTACCTTGTGAAATATCACAGCTCATATCTTATATTTTTTAATGTTTAACAAAAAAGGGTGGCGTTTATTTCACCACCCTTGTAATAGTTTGAAATTAGATTAGTTAGCTGAATTTGTAATACCGTAAGTAACTACATCCGAAGCAAATCCGTATTTAGCATCAGCTGAAAAACGCATGATAACTCTTACGTTTTGTGAACCGTCGATATCACCCATATCCAAAACTTTAACTTCTTGCTGGTCGCTCATTAAACCAGTCGCAAAGAACAAGTTTGAAGTTTGAGCTAACAACGCAGTATTTGAAGCAAGACCCGGAGCTAAGAAAATTTTAACACCATCAAAGAATAGGTCTCCTAAAACTTGGTTTGTTCCTTTGTTGTCATAACCATTAGCACCTACACCAGCAGCAGCAAAGCCACCCAATGCACGAACGTATGCTCTGTAAATGTTGTTAGAAACATAAAGTTTTAAATCTTCTTTTCCGTAAAGAGCAGCAGGTAAAGCGTCAACGATAAGACCCAATTGAGCAATAACGTTTGCAGCTGTAACGCCACCACCAACTGCAGCAATTTCTTGTGCGGAAGGTAAAGAAGCATCAACTGCTAATTGTCTCATGATTCCAGAAAACTCACCAGCTGAATTGTTGTTACCGTCCCAAATAGTCAACTCCATTTGTTGAGCAACTTTCTCAGCAGCGTGTGCGATTAAGAAATCAGAAAAAGACTTTGGCAATACATCAAATGCAGAATAACCCATTTGAATAGCGTCCCAGTCAGCGCGGAATTCTGTTTTACACAATTGTAAGTTAACTTGGAAATACTCAGGTTGAAGTACTCGCTCAGTCAAAGTAATTGTTGAAGTAGGGTCAAAATCACAATCTGCGTTTTTAACGATACCGTCAGTCGCTACTCTTTTGATAACTTGCTTGTACTTAACGTTAGGCAAGATAGTAATTCCGCCTTTTTCTAATGTTGGTGCAGACAATAAAGCTGCAGCAATGTACTTACCAGCAAACTCGCCTTGGTAAGAACTTGAAATGTTTAATTCTGTTGCCATTTTATTTTATTTAAAAATTTATAATTACTTGTTTATTTTATCCAAAATTGAGTCCATAATAGTACGTCCTCTTTTTGAAGCTATTTTGATTCGCTCAATTGGATTTTCGTTTTCAGGATTGAAAGCAATAGGCTTAGGCTCTTCGCTTAATTCTACTTCCGTGTTTTCCTCGATAACTGGATTTTTCAATGCAGAAAGTTCAGCTTTTAAAGTTTCGTTTTCTTTTTTCAATTCCTCAATTTCTGAAAAGAATGATTCTTTAACTACGCTTTCGATAGTTTTCTTTGGAGCAGCAGGAGTTGTTTTTTCAGCTTCTATTTCAATTTCAGTTCCGCTTTCTTCAACTTCAACTTCGGGAGCTTCTTCCATTTTCTCTTTTACCTCTTTGATAATTCCCTCAACCTCTACTACCAAGATACGCCCGTCCTCTAATTCATATTCACCAACTGGCACTGGGATTTTTTGGTCATCTTCCGTAACTACGAAAACTTCCATTTCAGATTCAAAAGATTCAGCTTCCAATACAGTAACGCCGTCGCTTAATTTCATTTGTTCTAACTTTACTTCCATTCCTAAAAGTGTTCGAACTTTGTTTAAGATTTGATTTGTGTTCATTTTTCGTGTTTATTTATTTTAAATTGTTGGTTTTTGCAAAGTATTCACATATTTAACAAAAGACGCAGCATCATTTTGTATTCTTGAAGAAATTGTATTAGAAGATTGTAAATTACTTAAATCTACTATTTCATTTATATCTATATTTATTCCTAAATCACTTTTAGTTTGATTTATTTTTTTTGTAACCAAATCTATTTCTTTAGAAATTAAATCTTCTTGCTTTCTTAAATCTTGTGCTATTTTTGTAGCTTCAGGTGTTGTTCCTTTTAATTCATTTATAGCTTTTTCTAAAACCCTAATCGGAACATATAAATTATCTAATTGACTACCATATTTAGAAATTAAAGCGCCATAATTTTTTAATTCTAATTTTAGTTTATCAGCAATAGCCAACTCAACTTCGTGTTTAGCTAATTGAGTTTCCTCTTTAAAGAGTTTGTTGTAAACTGTCTTTCTTGTGTTCATAGTTATGTTTTAAACGATTAATAAATTATTCTGTTACTTTTTTATCCGTTTTGTCTTATCACGGTTCTAACTCCGTCTACTTCCGTAATCACTACATTTGGAGTAGATACACTCGCTGTTTTTCCTATTCCTTGCGCCTCTAAACTTCCGTCGCAACATTTACTTGAATAAGTTCCGTCTTTACAAAGACATCCTCTTTTGCCACCTTTCGGGCTTGGTATTTTTTCTGCCATTTTAGTTTATTTTAAAAGTTCTTTTAGTTTATTAATTATTTCTTCTCGTTCGTTTTTTTCTTGGCTCATTTCGTATTTATCAGCGAAGTAACCCTCAATTGAAAAGCCTTTAACTTTACCAGCCTTAACATCTTTCCAAATATCCTCGTTGTTTACTTTCATAGCAATCATCCAAGTTCCTTTCGGTAGATTAAATCCGTATTCCTTTGATTTGTCCATTTCGGGGTTGTCAATTACCCAACTTTCAACAACACTCATTCCATTTAACTTTTCTTTGTGTTCATAGGTAGCGTTGTTTTGATTTGAGCGCATTAAGAATAGTTCTGAGGCTTTTTTGATAGTGTCCTCACTGAAATATATGTAATATCCTTTGCCGTCTTTGTCAGCTCTTAAGATTTGTTTGTTAGGAACTAAAGCAGCACCCATTAAGATTTTCTTTTCAGTATCAACCTCTTTTAGTTCTAATTCGTGTTTTGCTAAGGCTATAAAGTTTTCCTCAATTGCAGGTGAATTAACGATACTAACTGCATGGATTCCAGTTTGTAAATCGTTTTCATCAATCACTAACTCGATAATCTTTTTTGATTCCATATTTTTTAAACGTTAAAATGAAGCATTTTGTAACCTATTTCTTTCAAGGCTTAATCCAGTTGCAACGTCCCCACTTACTACATACGCTCGTGTTGGCTGTTGCTGAATTTGTGCTAATTGATTAACTCCCGAACTTCCTATTACGTTAAAGTTAGGAGCTTGCATTTGAGGTGCACCGCCACCACCTCCAGCGGGTGCAGTACCTCCACCACCTCCCGAGCCACCACCCTCAAATTTTTGTGAGGCGATTTTTGCTACGTTAACTAATCCTGCGGCAATAGCCACACCTGCGGCAATAGCACCCCGAACGGGTGAACTCGGGTCTGGAATTGGAACAAATTGTGAAGCGTAGGCAGCAGTCGCACTTTTATAAGTGTCAATTGTAGCGCTTGCCATTTGTGCAGCTTTGTTAATTTGAAATGCTCTACGCGCAGCCTTTTCGGATTTTCTGCCAAATAATTCTGTTATACTTGAAATTGTTTGCAATCCTTGTTGCACCATTTTAACCTTGAATGATTGAGAATTTTCTTCAAGTTTACGAGCCTTTACTGCCTGTGTTTCTAAAATTAATTGTTCTTTTTCGGCAGCCGCTAATTTAATTCCAACTTCAGCGTCTAAACTACCTTGTAAAGTTTGTAATCTATTATCACTTATAATTTTTAAATCAGTGACTTTTTTCGTTTCTAATCCTAATGTATAATTGACATCAGATTTTAACGCCTCTTTTACTTTGTCTGCGTTGTTTTGTCGCGCTAATTCTAATTCAGCTCCCGAAAGGTTTTCTAATTTTAGCCTTTTATTGAGTAAGTTTTTTAAGACTTTTTCGTTTGTATCGTCTTTTCGTACCTCTAATTCTATTAGCGCGTCTAAATTCGATTTTAAAGCTTCTTGTTGTTTATCGTATGCTTCGCTATTCGCTTGTTCTTGTTCTTGCAAAGAGTCTGTTTGCTCCTGTCTAATGTCAATACGTTGCTGTCTTTTTAAATTTACTAAGTCTTTGTATTCTTGTTCGGCTATTTCTCTCGATTGCTTTGCAGCTTCACCATATTTTTTAACAAGTTCTTCTTGTTTTTTGATTACTTCTTCATCAGCATCGTTAGCTTTCATTGAAGCCAATATATCCTTTTCACGTAAGTAAGTTGATTTTGCCAACTCTTTGTTTTTACGCGCCATTGCAAGTTCTTCCTCTTGGTTTGCTAAGGCTAATTTTCTTAATTCTTGCGCTGATTTTCCCGAAGCCTTTGCGTAATCTAATTGAAACTTATTGTTTTCCTCTAATCGTGTTTGCGACTTTTCTAATTCTAAATTTTGTTTCTTTAATTCACGTGTTGAATTTTTTATCGAAGCTGCATTTTTTTCGTTTTCAGCCGTTGATGTTTGAAAGTATTTAACTAAAGCATATCCAGCTGCAATAAGTCCCGTAATTGCAACCGTTAACGCTCCAATAGGATTGGCAGCAACCGCCGTATTCCATAACCATTGACCTGCTGTTACGATTTTTTGAACGATACCAAATTTCATAACCTGCGCGCCCAAAGTCTTGAAAGAGTCAACAGCCTCTAAAACACCATCAACACCTTGCGCCAAAGCCATAGCACTTTGAACTTTTAACAAAGATTCTTGCACCGCTTCGCTTTCAACACCTACTAATCCGAGCGCACCCTCAAAGGCTTGAAATCCATTTAATACACCGCTTAAAGATTGCGTTAACGCATTGAATTTAGCATCAGGATTAAAAGCATCGGTTAAGTTTTTAGCGTCTCCAATAGCGTCTTTTAATTGTGCTGCCCTTTTTGCTGCGTCAATAGCCGCTTGGGAGGTTGCTCCAAACTTTTCACTTAATGCAGCGACGTCCTGTTGTGCTGCTCTTAACTGAGCCTTTAAACTCTTTTCATTGGTTTCAATGTTTAACTCAATTACCCTTTTTTCTGCCATTGTGCTTTGCTTTAATTTCTCTTATTGCTTGTTTCCAAATATCTTTTATACTCGATTTTAATTCGTGTTTTCCTTTGGCTATTTCTATATTCTCACTGAAACCAACGTGTTCAGAAAGTTTTAACATTTCTATTATATTCTTTATCATACTTGTTTTATTCTTACATAAATTTCACTACCGTCGCTGTACGTTACGAAAATGGTTCTTTCAATAGGACTTGGTAAACTTTCATAATAAGCCGTAACCGTTTTATCTGAATAATCTCCAGCACCCCACGTTACCGTTTCACTATCAAATGTCATAAAGCCGCCGAACATTGTAGCCGACTGGCTTCCACTTCGATATTTAACCGTAAATGTTACGCTTGAATTTGGTTCTTCAACTATTATTAAACTTCCTAAGTCAACTTGCCTAAAGTCATTATATAGCGTTAACGTCGCTTCTCCCGTCGTTAATTCTACTTTGACATCGTTTATTATATATCGCTTATCTCGAATGATAAGACGGTCATTTAAACGCAAACTTGTTAGAATACTCAAAGGCAACATTGATTTGTATGTTGTCAATCTTTGTTTGAGGTTATATAAATTTGATAAATAACTAAAATAATAAGTAGCAAATAAACCATTTTGTATTGTCTCTTTGTGAATAATTGAATTGTCTGCACCGAAGTTTAAGCTATATTTTGTTCCCGACACTGTTATGTCTTGACCGAATAGCATATATTTATTAATTGAGTAGTATATTGAAACACCGTCAAACATTTTAATATTTGGACTTATTCCTGTTGCCGCTCCATATTGATAAAGTAGTGTTGGCTTTGGAATATAGCTTTGATAGTTTTGGTTTAAATGATAGCCTAAAATTGCAACATCCGTAGGGTTTGTTCCAACTGATTCTGTGAATAATAAATTCTCAAATGGTTGTTCTATTGTAAAGTCTCCACTATCGTAATTAAATACGTTATTCGTGTTTCCGTATTCTTGGTTTGAAATAGCAAAATATTGTCTGTTTGTAAACGCTTCACTTTGCTGGTATTTCATTGAAATATTTCTATACAAAGGAACTCGCGCAACATCAATGCTTTCACTATCAATGTATTTACTTACGTCTATTACAGCTCCATCGTTATACCAATCCTCTAAAGGTTCTATTTGAAATGTGTTTTGGTCTATACCTACACACGTTAAATTAAATTGCTTTATAATAGCTGAAAAGAAATCAGCTACTTTCATATCAGGCAAAGTATTTGCAGGATTTAATGTCCGTGTTAATGTAGTCGAATAACAACTTACCTCAGCAAAATTATTTACCTCTACACCACCAAATAAAGAAACTATATTGTATGTTATATTATATTCAATAATTACAGATTGAGCTGCCTTTATTTGGAAATTAAAAATGCTATTTAGACCCGACGTATTTGGCAAAGTAATTGTAAAATCCGCTGGATTTGTATCGCTACCCTGCACGGTTTGATATAATTGACTTCCATTATATACTTCAATAAAATAATCGGAAGCCCCCGAAATTGTTTGTAACGTTAATGTTACTTCGTGCCTTTGAACATTTGGAGCTGGGTCCCAAAATACCCATATTTCTGAATTAGGGATTTTAATATCGGGAGTAGGGTCTATTGCAGGGTCGGGAGCTGAACTATTTACAATTTGATGAAAAAGCAGTTTCTGTTTGTCAAAGCTTAAATTCGTTGTTATTTTGTTTATATCAATTACATCCGTGTTTTTGGCTAACATAAATAGCTTTGTCCAACGAGGGTCTGAAAAGAAATCACTTATAAAAGAAACACCAAAATAATCTTCAATAGCATCAAACATTCGAGCTACTTTAACCGCTGGAAATAACTCGTAATAAGTAAAGGTGTTTGCGTTTATTGTTATGTCGTTTATACCACCGTCTGCGTACGTCCATAATCTATTGGGAGCTATTAATGGAAAACGAATATCATAATCAATCGCATCATTAGTAATTCTATTTAACACATTCGTTGCAGTCAACGGAAAAGAAATTGAGCTGAAATCTAACTGATTGATTTTTATTTCTCCAAATATATCTTTGAGGTTTGTAAGTTGACCAAAGAAACTGATTGAATAATTATCTACTAATCCGTTTTTTAGGTTCGCCTTTTCGAGCATTACAACACCCTTACGGAACGGAATAAAATCAATTTCAATGTATGCAGGTCGCTTAATATTATAATCTAAAGTACCGTCAACATCGTTCTGATAAAAATGCTCAAATATCTTGTTATTTACTACGCTTCCCGGTACGGTAAAACTTTGACTGAAATCCGTAAACGTTTTTGATATATCACTTAAATTCTGAACGCTTAACGTAAGGTTTATTTTTTCATCGTTGAATAGTTCTAATCTTTCGTATTTTAAATCTCTGCATTGTTCTGTAACTAAATATTCAAGTTCATTTCGATCGCTCCGCCAATCATTTAAAAACGGATAGTAAACATTTGAATCTGATTGATAAATAAACATAGTATTATTAACATCTATATTTATTACCCAAACATTTAACAATGATAACCAACGAATTAAAATTGACGGCGTAAACACGGAACTTTCTGTAATAAAAACATCGTTGCTTTCTGTTAATATTCTCTTACCATTTTCAGTTGCAAGATAATCGCCTTGACTTAAATCGATATTGTATCCGTATTTTGGTTTGTCATTTTCCATTCCTGTCATAGGAACGTCAACGATTTGCGAAACACCGTCTATTTTGAACGTAACACGAATGCAATCTAAATCCGTTACATCCCTACCTACGTATATTTGAACTGTTCTCATTTAGATAATTGTATTTAACACATCGTAAGCCATTTCAAACTCCATTTGGTAGTTAATTGTTTTCGTGTTTATGGATTTGAATTTTTCAACTGATTTGGTTTTTAATACCGCAGGTAATCCGTTTATTCGTATAGTCTCACTCAATAACATTTCCTCAATCGTTACTTTGTAATTTTCTTCAACCCAGCCAGTATTTACTTTTACGCTTCGTTTCGCGTTTGTGTTGAAATTCTTTGTTTGACCCTCGTATAAATTGTAATTCGGGAAATTAGTAGGGTTTAACTTGTATTGCGTGTTTGACATTTCTACACTTTCAGTTGAAGCCTTGTAAAAGAACTCACGTTGCCAACCTCCCCAACGATTAACAAAGTCGCAAGTAATTACTTCGTACTTACATTCACATTGAGGTGAAAAGTAGTAAGTATCTTGGACAATTTGGTCTCCGTCTAATATCTCAACTTTGTTTCCATTTAGAATATATGGAGTATATACTTTTGTAATATCGTAAACCGTGTTTGCGTTTATATTTATAGTTTGATTATCTCCCGTTTTTACGTCCGTATATTTTGCAAACCAAAATGAATTATCAGTTGTTAAGTTATCAACTTCATTACCACTAACATATTCCCATTGGTCTGTTTTTGGGCAATCATCAACTGATAACCAACGATATATGACATTATCTCCAAAAAATGGATTAGTTTCAATATTTGAACTTCCACTTAAATACCAAAAAGGCTCTTCAATTACCATATTTACAGTAGTAACTATCTCTCCATCCTCTTCAATATATAATTCATACAAATCATTCCCAGTTTTTGGCACGTTATATAAATACGAAACACCATTATAACTAAATGTAAGGTTTATTGTATTACAACTACCATCACCAGTTAATAAAGAAAACCCTCCTACATTTGCGTTGTAGTATCCAGTCGTTGAAAAGCTTTCTAATGTAGCTCCCTCGATATATGTCCATTGGTCTGTTTTTGGACAATCTGGAGATTCACCAAAAAATGTCCAATGATATACTGGATTGTTTTGATTAAATGGATGGTTTGGGTCACTTGAACCGCCACTAAAAAGCCAAAAAGCTTCTTGCAATTCTATATTTATATTAACAAGCACAAACTCGCCATCCGCTATAAAAAGGTTAAAATATCCCTCTTCAATTTTAGGCACGTTATATTCATAATTCACTCCATTGTACGTAAATGAAACACCGATACAATCACAATTTCCTGTACCGCAAGTAGTCCAAAACGTTGAACATGGATAATTATATACGTTGCTACCACCTGCTAAACTCTTATCACTTAACAATACATTTTGCCCTGAGTAGTTACTTCCGTTTTCATATAACGCGTAACCGTCAAAACATTTGTCCGTGAATGTGTCTATTAAGGTTTCAATTCCATCAATGCTGTAATAAGTCTTATAAGTTACGTTACAGTACGCATATTGATTTGTTAGGTCATCTGTGCCCGATACGGTAGGGTTTGATTGATTGAAGTCGAAATACTCACGTAAAAACGGACTGATATTGTAGTACGTGTTTATGTTGTTTATGCTCGGTACTTGTTTGCTAAGTGAATAACTCGGAAACGCTGGAGCTGAGCCCGTGCCATTCCAAATAAACAATTCTAAGCGTGTGCTTTCTTGACCTGTTTCATCAATCGTTACAATATACGGTGAACGTGCAAATATCATTTTTTAAAGTTTTGTTTCATTATACTATCAAATAAATCCACCACATCCAAACCATAGCTGTCTACTAAGTCATCGGGTAGTTTTTTAAACGCTGCCTCAAAAGGCTTTGTAAAGAATAAACTTGGTTTAATTCCTTTCTCAAATATACTTCGAGCAATAGCAAAATTTAATCCTTTGCGAGATTTAAATTGTCCGCCTTTTCCTCGCGGTGCTAATCCCTTTCTAACGGTCCATTTATCAAACGCTTTCGGCGGTGGCATTTTAGATTTATAACTAAATGGCGTATCGTATTTTTTCTTAACTCCCGAAACTCCTTGATCTTGATAATATCCGTATTCTTCCATGTCGAAATAAATACCGATTGAGTTTGGAAATTGCTTTGCTTCACCAGTAATTGAATTGTAAAGTTTTTTTGAAGCGTTTTTATTCATCGTAGTCAAGTTCCTTTTGGATTGAGCTACAACATACGCTACAAATTTCTTTATCGTTTCTTCGTGGTTAGTCATCACATACCGTCATTTCGTTGCCTACCAAATAATCAAATGTCATTGTCCAACCTGCTAAGTTATTTTCAAACCTTTCAATAAAAGGCTCACACGTTGGATTGCCGTCAATAATTCCTAAGTTGCTGAAAAAGTCCCCACGCGTTAATTTTTCATAAACACGATTCAACATTGTTATCTGAGTATTCAATACATCCTGCTCATTATCGTTACCTATAAAAATATCCGTTGTTTCGTCTTTTGATATGTCTACAATATCCATAGCTATTATCGAAATGTTGTATCGTATTACATTACTTTCAAACGTGGCGTTATTTACCATAATATGCGCCAAAGGAAATATCGTTTGCTTTGATAAGTCAACTCTGAATATATCTCCCTCAGTAACCGTGTTCACCAAGTTCGTTGCTTCCAGTTCCGTCTTTATAATGTTTAGTATTCCGTAGTAACTCATGTTCCTTTTTTTAGTTGTCTGTTTAATTCACGTTGCTCAATCTCGGTTTTCTGCTTTTCAAAAGTAAGGTAGGTAAGTGCTGCTGTAAGTCGAAGCTTGGTAACGGCTTCAAATTTTGTGACATCTCCTTTAGCGACTGCATATATACTTTGATACCATCCCCAGTTTTTGCTAAATTGAGTTCTTTCACTAAACTCGCTGAAATCTCCTTGTTCTTCATTATCTCCGTCTCCAAATAAGACAGGGTAGCCGTCAATAATTCGTTTTCTAAATTGTAAAAAAAAACCTTTGCCGAAAGTGAAACATCCAAAGGAGCAAACTCCATGACTTCCGAATAATTAGCCGCAGATTCGTAAGGTTCTATTTTGTATTTGTCTCCGTGTTTTTCTACTATCGGGCGATACATTACCGCCATTGCTTTGTGAAACGTCTTTATATCGCTTATATTAGCCTCTAAATCTATATATTCACCCCAACTGATATGCTCTAAATTAGGAATGAAACCGAATTCCTTATCTAAAATCTTGAATGTGCTTTTGAACTCCGTCTTTTGCTTGAACATTTGAGCAAAATGATTACTTAAACTTTCAACTTCGCTGAACGGAATTTTAACCACGTCTTTTAATTGGATTCCACAAAAACATTCTATCATTTTTTCAGCTAAAAAAACCTCATCATTCGTGTTTTCGGCTATTGCTAAAAACTTTTGATAGTGCTTCAATGGAATTTCACCAAGACTTGTTGGAATTACTAATTCAAGCTTCATATTATTTAAACGTTTTATTATGATTATTGTAGTACATAGCAACCGCGTACGCTTCGCCAAGTAATATTAAATGCTTTCTTAGACTTTGACTATCATTAAAAACTATCTTTACACGTTTTCCAGTACGAATATACACGTAATTCTCAACTTCCTTAGTCATTACCGCTGTGTCATCTGTCATTAACGTATATTATATGTTCCGTAATTTCGTTTTAAACCTAATTTTTCCATTTCGTGGTATCGTACCGCCGTAATTGCATGGTCATTTGTTCCTATCGGAGTATTTAATCTTGTTCCTTGTTTGTCTACGTCCCAACAGTATGCTCTGAGTTCTTTTATTAGATTGGTGCTTTGTGAGGTTACTAAGTATTCTTGTTGTTGCATTACATCAATCCCGTAATTAATACTGTCTTTGCCTTTGGTAACGCCTTTAATTGTTATTCCGTACCGCTTTATTTCATCTATTGACTTTGGTTCTGAGCTATCTGCGTAAATAGGTACGTGTTTTGGTAGGATTTTAGCTATATCGCTGTTTAACATTCCTGTACGGTAAACCAATTCATTGAGGATCCGTGTTCCGTTATAATTGTAAATCTCAACTGCTGCCGTCGGATCGTTTGTATATCCAAAGTCTAATCCTATTCCTATCAATTTAGCTTCGGTAGGTAGTTTATCAATAGACTTCCAGTTGCTGAATATAACGCCCTCTAATGAACCCGTTTGCCCTAACCCATAAACACGCCACCAATTCTCCCAATAGGTTGATGTTTTTGCTTTCTCTTGTGCCTTTTCAATTTCTGTTATAATTGATTGTGAAAGCGCTTCATTATCCTTATATGTTAGAATAACAAAATCGGCATCCTCGTCGTTTATAAGTTCTGTGTGTACCCAAAATTCATTTGTAGGATTATAATCTAAATAAATAAATTTATTAGTACGGATTGCGAGTTGCTGATAACTTTCAAATGTAACATTATTACATTCGTTTATATAAAGAATGTCACGCCTTGCACCTCTTAATTTATCGGGTTGGTCTGCACTGAAAAATTCAAAAACACTCCCATTTTTAAAGTTATAGGTTAATAAAGATTTATTGAATTGTTCATCGTTAAAGCGATTAGTCCATTTAAGTATTTTAAGAAAGTCTTTTAATGCACCCCTACGAAGATGAGGTATTGATTCAGCTACTACGCTTATTTCAAGTCCTGCTATTCTTGTTGCTTTATCTATAAGTACGGCTAAAATAGAATACGTTTTCGAAGCCGACGAACCACCCTGAATTATTTTAGTTCGTCTTTTTAAAGCCAGTACCTTATTCGTTGCTGTCGTTCTCTTGAACATCAGGAAATAATGGTTGTTCTAAAATTGTTTGTTCTATTTGTTGTAATGGCGCACCATAACCGCTATCCATTAATGCTTTATAAGCAGCAACATCGCCTTCACGTGCTTTTTTAATTAAAGCCAAAGTCATTAAATCTTCTTGGCTCATTGTTTCTTCTGCACCTGTTAAAGGGTTCTTTAGCTTTTGATTAACTTCTAACCAATACTTTGCTATTGTGCTTCTGTTTTTAGCTCCTTTAGGTCTTCCGTTAGGGTTTCCGCTTTCGCCTTTTTTGAATTCGTGTTTTTCTATATTTTCTTTATTTGGCATTTCGCTGTAATTTCGCTGTTTATTTCAATTCAACTCCGTTTTTCTTAATAACTAAACTTGAGTCAAGTTTTTTCATTCGGTCAATTATAACTTGGCAATATTTTGGATCTAATTCCATTCCGTAACATTTGCGTTTAAGTTGGTGAGAAGCTACCATTGTTGAGCCACTGCCTAAAAATAAATCAACCAATAAATCCCCTTTGCAATAATCTGTTATTAATCTTGATAAAAGTTTAGAAGGTTTCATTGATGGATGAACTCTGTTTCTTGCTTCTTTTGGGTCATCTTTACTTAAAAACCCAAACCACTCAAAATCAAAAACAAGTCTTTTATGTTTAGTTTTTGACCAACATAACTCAAAAGTGTTTCCTATTCCTCTTTGTTGAGCCTCGCTACTTCTTTTATTCCAAACAAACCAACTACCATCTTTGCCATAATTAGGTAATAAATCAACAAAATAATCTGCGCCCCAAATAAATATTTCTTTTGTTTTAGGAAATGAAGCAAATATTGTATTAATTAATTCAGGTGTAAAATCTTCATTATCTCCTATAATTTTATCATATTTATTACCTGTTTTATTCCCTTTAAATCCTATTGAGTTCTCACTACCTTTTATTTTTGAATAATCAGTATCTAAAAACATTCCGTAAGGTGGGTCTGTAAATACCATATCAGCTTTTTGTCCGTTCATTAACTTAGCAACGGTATCGGAGCAAGTGCTATCACCACAAAGCAATCTATGTTCTCCTATCTCAAACAAATCACCTAATACAATATCCGTTTCAATTCCTCCTTCAGGAACATCAAAGTCATCTTCTTCTGCTTCTAATTCCTGAACGCTTAAATCAATCGGTATATCCAAACCCCAATCGTCTAACTTTTCAGCGTCCCATTCATTTGCTAAACTATCCCAGTCCCATTCTCCAAAACCTACGTTATCTTTTATTAAGAATTCGTTTTTTTGTTCCTCCGTCCATTCGTCTGCTACTATAATAGGTATTTCTTTTAATCCTATCTCTTTACAGGCTTTTAAACGCATATTACCTCCTAATACAACATATTTACCGTCTGTATCAGTAAAAACGATTAGAGGGCGTTTATTTAGCATATCAGGAAATTCTTGTATAGACTTAACTAACTTTTGGAATTTTCCGTCTTTTATTATTCTTGGGTTCTTTGGGTTTGGTTTAACCTCGCTTATTTTTACTAACTTCATTTAATTAGGATTATAATAGTAATCTCTAAATTCGTCTTTTGATACAGCGTGTATTTCCATGGTTTCAATTTTAGTGTCTATGAATACGCAGTAGTTTATTTCTGTTACTTTCATTATTAACCTTAGAGCGTTCCAATCTTGTTTATGTTTACTTGGATTCATAAATACAATATAATAATCGCTGGTTAAAACTGTACACACTTTACTCGTTCGTGTTTTTGGATAGATTCTCTTCATAACTTGTAGAACAAACTGCTAATCTTTGATCCGTGTTTTCAAACTCACTTACCATTGTGTCATCGGTCATACATATTTGAATGAACTCCGACTTTGTTTCGTTACTTGTTGGCTTGGGAATCGGCATCTTCGTATGTGTTATAAACTTGTTTTAATTGGTTTACCCTTTCCAAAATACAGCTTCCACAGCTTGTAGGTTCGTTGCGTACTCCAAACACTCTTGAATGAATTGCAAATAGCTTGTTTTGTTCAATCGGAGTTATTTTATCCGTCTTTTTGTTAAACCATTCTGTTAACCATTCGTGTTCGGGTTGCTCTAAGCATTTTGCCTTTCTGTAAGGAAACAACTCGTTTAACTTTGCTTTACGCGCATCACATCCGCAGTCTTCACCTAATAACCATTTAGCCACCTTTGATACTCCAGTTACCTCTAAAACCTTTTCAACTGTGTCTCCTAATCCTTTGCTTTCAGCTGCTAATATTTCAGCTTTTGTACGTCTTTTTCTTGCCATAACTTATTTTTTAAAATGTTCTTTACTTAATTCTTGTAGGTCTTTTCGTAGCATTTCGTTTTCACGTTTCAGTTTATTGTTTTCTTCATCAAGTTTACAATACTTTTCAAAAAATTGTTTAGCGTTTTTATTTCGCCTTTCTAAATCTTTGTTTAACACTCGTAAAATTTCTTTCATAATTCTAAATTAATTCATAATCTTGATTTACATAATCTAAATAATCCTCTTTCACGTTTTCATTTATTCGCTCCTTGCAATGTTTCAACGTGCAGAATATACTTCGAAGACTTATTTTAGTTTCATTTGCTATCTCACGCATTGACATATCACTATCTTTATATAACTTGAATAACAATCTGTCGTAATGATGCCACGTTTCCATTTCTTGTTGTACTCTTTGCATTAAATCGCCAAAAGCTTCGTGTTTTTCTATCTCATCAATCTGTTGCAAGGTCAGTATTTCGTTGACATCAACTTTAATAACCTTGCTTTTTTGCCTGTGAAAGTCAATAAATAAAGAACGTAAAGTCAAAAACACGTAGTATTTATTCACTTGACCGTTTACAATCACCGCGTTTTCTTTATTCTTGTTTAAAAAACGAATGTACATTTCTTGAACTAAATCCTCTGCGTAAAACTCTTCGCCAAATCCCTTAACTGTTTTTACATATTCCTTATGGAATTTAGCAACTTGTTCTATCCAGCTCATATATAAATCTCGATAGTCCAATAAAAAACAAAAATGCCAATGATACCGCTTTTTTTATAAGCAATACCAAAGGCAAATTCATCCGTTTTTCTAATCCTCACGATACTAAATTATATAAATTTCTTTTATAGTTCAACAATCGACCCAAAGCCATTGAACAAATATCTAATCTATAAACGTATTTTTCAGACAATTCATGCAATAATCCTTTCTTGCATTTCATAACCATATCCGAATAAAGTCTCATTCTAACCTGCATACCCTCAATCATGTCATCAATGTTGCTGATTCGTTCTTCAACTAACTCTTTACATAATTCGTAACCTTTACCGTTGCAGGACATACAAGTATAATACACTTCTTTTTGTTCGTAAGGAATATGCGTATCGTTTAATTCAACAATAATACATCCGTCTCCCTCACATTCGTGGCAATCAATACATAAACTTTTCATAATTTCTAATTTTAATTGTTAGACAAATATACTAATTAATATAATACAAACAAAAAAAAAGCGGAATTTTTTACGTTCCGCCTTGAAAATGATTCAGTAAGTGTTCTAACGGTAACTATCTGAATACGTTATTTACTAAAGAATTTACCAAGTTTCTCTATTGATTTACTTGACAAATTTTGTCCATTCATAAATTTATGCAAGTTAGGTTGTCGAACCTCTACAATTTTCGAGAAAGCATTCAAGCTCAATTCGTGTTTTTGTAGGTATTGCCGAACCATTAACCGCGTTATTCCGTTTACTTCACTTAAAACTCTCGCTTCTTCTTTCATAAATTACTTAAAAAATCATCAAAATCTTTATTTCCGTATGTTGGTCTTCCAGTTTTTGCAGGTTGTTCCTGTACTGGTTTAAAACTTAGGCTTAAAAACTTACCGCTTTTTCCCTCTTTAACCCAACTTGAAACATAATAATCAGCTCCATTGATAGTTGCTTTTCCCTGATAGTGCGGGTGCGTTTCTTTTTCTCGCTTGTTGTTAGTGAATAACGCTCCACTGTTGTCTTTCTTTTCCATTTTTACTTGTTTATATTTGATTATTATTTACAAACCATTTAGAAACCTCGTTTATCGATTCAAAATTTATTACCTCGAATTTATTTGATTCAAAGTTGAAGTTTACTAAACTCAATGTTTTTATTGCTTTTTCAAAGTTGCATATCTTACAAACTTTAACCACTCCCAAATCTGATTTTAACTGATATTTTCTATTTGACTTATTGAACTCAGATAAAGGCAGGTTTCTTTTACAATTAAAACATTCTTTCATTACTATTTACTTGTTCTCGGAACGTATAAATTTGTAAATCTTTCACGACTGCAACAAAATTCTCTTATCGTGTTTTTGGCGTTTTGCCTAATTACTTCATACCAAACTTTAGTTGATTTTATTTCTTTGATTTGAACGACTTGGTCGGTTCTTGTTACGTTGGTATAATATCCCATTTCTTTTAGTTCTTTCATCTTATTCTGATTTAAAGGTTAATTAATAAATTGTTATAATAATCCCTGCATTCTTCTACTCGTTGTTTAATCTTTTCGATTATTTCTTCGTCTTTTGCTATTTTAAAGACTTTTAAACGCTTTTCTTTTGGGATGTGGTCAAAGTTATGTTTCTTCTGCACAAAGTCTCTTACATCTAAACTTTCATCTATTAAGTTTTGTTTCCAATGTTCACGCCTTACTTCGTCCTCAACTATCTGAAAAGGTGTGTTTACTAAGCAGTAACAAAGTAATGCTTCGTCTTTTCCTGTTAACCACATATAACCTTGTAATTGATAGTAGTAATCTTTGTTCGGGCATTCGGTTTCAAAAAATGGAAAAGTAGTAGCATCCCAACTGCATTTAACATCCAAAAGAATTTCATTCGTGTTTACGTCTGGAGTTCCAGTTAAATAATCGTTTGTTAGATTCTCTTCATTCTTGTAAATAAAGCCTAAGTTCAACACATCGTTAACAAGTGCTATGCCTTCATCTTCTACTTCGTTGCCTTTATCCGTGTACCTACCCCAAAACTCCTTACGGATTCCGTATTTATGTTCGATCGCAAGTTCCTGAATGTAGGTCTTTGTAGTTTTAGAAAGAACCTCCCCTTTTGTTTTAGGGGAAGTCATCAATTTTCCTATTTGTGATGCTCTTATTTTCATATCAGTAATAATGCTTTTTGTTGAACTTCATTTAATTCGAACTTTGCTTGTAGTTCCTCGGCTGTAAATTCACCGTTACGGATAGCTTCTACTGCTTTTAAGAATCGTTCACCTTGTATTGTAGGCTTTTTTGCTTCCGTGTTTTTAGGTTCTTCTTTCTTATTGTCTTTTGAATCAGGGTCACTTTCCGTTTCATCAATTAAAAATAAACCATTTAAAGCGTATTTACGAGCGTAACTTGAAGCCGTTCCAGTACATTGTTCGCTTGACATTCCTTTGTGTTCGCTAAGTTCTGCCCAACCTAAAACTTCTGCTATGCCACCTTCGCATTTTAAAGTTGCTGTAGCTTTTAAAAATAGTTTGTTTCCTACTTGTTCAATGCTATCACTAAGAATTAACGTTGCTCCGTGTTTTAGTAAAATAGGTTTTGCTGATTCTAAAATTTGCTCAGCACTACGATATTTGTAATTACCAAACTTGTTTAAACTTCCCTTTGGACATTTTAATTCTGCCTGAATTTCTAATAACTTTTTCATAACGTATAATTTAATTGTTTGACAAATATAACTATTCTTTTTAATATAACAATGGATAACAAAAAAAATTATAAAAATTTTTTAAGACCTTGCGCACATCGTTCTATACTGTTTGCTCGCTCCTGAAGGCTTTGGATTTGTTCTTGGATAGTTTCCTTGCAATCGCTTGTAAAGTAGCCGTTAGACGTAGCTATTAAAGGAATTATGCCATTTGTGCGTATGTAGTTAACTATCTTACGTAAACGCGGACCATTCATTTTAGTTTTATAGCCTTTCGTGTTTAGGTATTCGTTCATTCGAGTTACTATTAACTCCGACTTTATTGGGTTTTCCTTTTTGTAATTACGAAATCCATGAACAACGATAGGCAGTATTTCCATTTCTTCGCTTGTAAGTTCGTGTGTGAACTCTTCAAAATTTGTTATGCTCATTCTATTTTGATTTAAAAGTTTCATTGTAATAATCTTCTGCATAACCATAATCAATGCATCCAATTCCTGATTCGTGCGCCCACATTATCTGCTCTTTTTCTATTTCTTTAGCTTTATATAATTGAGCAATTAAATCGTGAATACACCAATTAGAACACCCTTTTTTTTGTTGTTCAATAAAATATTCAATTAATTCATCTATTGCTGTTTTCATAATTTAAGTTTAAAACCCATAACGCATTACATCTTCATATTCAGCTAAACTCATTTGATCGTAATGGTCTTGCGCTATATCTCCATTTAGTTCGAATCGTGTTTTTCTAATTTCACGTTCTTTGGCTTCCGCGTTTTCGATGTTACGCAAAATCATTTTTAAAGTGTTTCTCAAATGGTTTTCGCCCATTAAATCAACATCAATCTTTTGACCTGTTTTAGTAGTCCAATAATACTTTTTCATAATTTTAGTTTTAATTGTTTCTCAAAATTAACTATTCTTTTTAATATAACTCTATTTCTTTTATTTTATTTTTGTAAATAGCTATTATTTCTTTTAGTTCCTCTATTGTAAACTTCCGTGTTTGCTTACTTTCAGCTTCTAAAATGTTAAATCTTTGTTCACCTATCTTTGAAATAAGGCGCGTTCTATATTCCAATAAATTGCCTGATAAAAATTGATTACAAGTAATGCATGAACTATGAACGTTATCTTCATTAAATCGAACGTTATAATGATTATTAGCATTCCAAAAGTGAGAAGCATTTACACGTCCCGTAATTGGTTTATCACAGCTTATACAAGGTAAGCCCTTATCTCTTATGTTTATATACTTGTTAAACACTTGTTGGGCTAATTTAAGGTAGTCGGATAGTGTCATTAAATCCTGCTTCGCTTTTTGTTTCGTCTTTTTCCATTGTTTCGCCTTTTCGGATTCTACCCAAACACGTACGCATTTAGGTTCTAAACAGTACTTTTGATTAAAGCGGATAGGCTCAAACTTCTCTTTGCAGTTTTTACAACGTGGCATCTTTCATTTTTAATTCCATTTCTAAATCTTTTACTTTAAATTTTTCATCCATCAATAGCTTTTCAAGTCGGAAGTTTTGCTGTAATGCTGCCCTTAGTTCTTTCTCCATGCTGTCGTAAGCTATCTTTACTTCTTGTAAGTCTTTTAAGCTTTGCTCCATTGAGTTTATTAAATCAGTTCTTGTTCCGTGTTTTTGTTTAATCTCCTCAAGGCTTAGTTTAATCTTTAAATAAGTAGTATCTAAGTTTACTTTGCCAGTTATAATTGTCAATTCGTTCATTTATTCGTGTTTTTGCTTGTTATAATTTGCAATTTAATTCTTCAGCGGTAAGCGCAAAGTATAAATTTTGTAATTCATGAAGGTATTTTATATGCTTATCCATAATTCCTTTTGCTCTTAGTTCATAAAAATAACCAATTCCAGTAGCTCCTTTATTGTCACCCCATTCCGTTTCCCAAAGAGCAAATCCATTCAAGTACCAAGTATCAACTGCAAATTCAAACCCTAACTTTAATAACCATTCTTTTGTTATTTCAATAGGTGTCAAACAAATTCCAATATAAAAACTACTCGTATTATCGTGTATTTTCACACTATTATTTGTTCTAATTTCAGTCACCATAACGGGACCTTGTTTTCCGTTTAAATAGTTTCCTATTCTTAATTCATTTGTTTTCATAATCAAAAAGGGTTTTGTTTCATCTTTTCGCTAAACGAAAGTAATTCTTTTCCGTTTACTATATCGGGTTCAATTAAAGGAAGTTGTTTAGCAGGAAAACTATTTGAAACCGTGACATTTTGTAACGGGTTGACTGAATTAATTTTAAACCCTAATCCGTTATTAAACTCACAAAGTATTGGTTCATCTAATCTCGTATGCATTCCGCCAGTATCCATATCTTTAACTTTCTCTACGTTTACCATAGTATAATACTTCATTGATTCGTGTTTTATTAGCCTGTGAATAACAAACATATCATCGCATCTATTTAAAAAAGCCTTGCCACCCTCAATGTGGTCTTTCAATGGTGGTTTTAAATGTCCTTTCCACATATGATTTTCAGAGTATAAATTACCACTCCTACCGCTTTCACTATTTGGGTGCGTGTTTATGTAAATTGTTATTCCTGTTTCGTTAACAAATTGCCGTGCTTCATTCAAAAATTGATAGTTGCCTTCAAAATTCATAGCCCTATCTAATCCAGTAAACGGGTCAATTAATGCAGCATCGCATTCAGAATCCTTAAATAGCTTTAAAAGTTCACTTGGCTTGTAAAGTTTATCATTCGGAATAAAATCAAAGTATTGTTCTAAGAATGTAGCTGTGCTTAATATCTTTGAATCCTCTATTTCAGTAAACTTTTGTCCTACGTACATCTGAATCATGTCTCTAAGTATTTGTCCTTTTTGGTTTTCACCGCTCCAAATACAAAATCGTAGTTCGTGTTTTACTGCAAGTGTTAAGAAATACCAATTTATCCAGTAAGTTTTACCTACGTTGTCGTGTCCGAGAATAATGTTAAGTTGTTTACGTTTAAATCTAAGGTGGTTATCTAAGTCGCAACCTATTGAATAACCTTTCTTAATTTTTCCGTGTTTATAGTCAAGCAAGTATTGTGCTGAATCTCCTTTCATAATCCTAATTGTTTGTTAACGTATTCTACTAAATGGTCTGTTTCATTTTGTTCATATTGTTTTGGGTTTCTACTATACCACGTTGATAATCTTTGCTTAATACCAAAAGTTTTTTCCTTTTCAAATCTAAGTTTTTTATCATTTTCTCCGTGTTCACTCCAATAATTAAAAAAGTCTCGTAACATTTGTTTAGGATATTCATCAACATATTCAGTAATAGCGTCGTAAAATTTTATTTTACGTTCTTCTATACTTTCTATTACTTTATCTTTTACTTTAACTATATCTTTATCTATTACGGCATTTTTGGTATCCACTTGCATACGTTCGGATGCGGTCGCATTCCATCGCTTACGTGCGTTTTCTTGGTTCTTCACTCGTATATCTTCGTATTTTTGTAAGTCACGTTTCAAAGTTTGTTTAATTGGTTCGAACGCTATTTCAGTAATTATATCTTCTGCTATTGGTTCTTGGTCATTAACATACTTTAAAATATGTTTAAATAATTTACCTGCTTGTTCATCTGATAACTTTTCTATAGTGTGAATTATATCACAATATAAAATAAATCCTTTTTTTTCTTTTGCCATTTGTTGTTGTATTAAAATAAAAAACCCCTTGAAATCCTGTGCGTCTCACTTCACATTCATTCAAAGGGTCAATAATACCTTATTAGTTCTATAATGTGAGACGGAACTATTTAACAAATATACAACTTATTTTTTAATCTGATTCAAAATTCTTGTAATAATTATTTGATATATTAACACGGATTTTCCACCGCTTTAATTTACGATAGTCTATCTTTTGACGCCCGTTGTATAATTTAAAGGTCATAGCTTTTCTATTTTATAACCCCATTCAATGTATTGATTTAATGTATCAAGTTCATTTTCTTTGTTAGTATAATCATAGTTTATTTCCCTTAAATATCCATCTCCATTATCAAAACAATACCACCAAAAACCACCTAATGGCTCAACTGAATCTTCTAACCAAACTTTATATTTTTTCATAGCTTTTCAATTTCGTTTATTACTTCCTTTAAATACGTTATTCTTTTCAGCTCGTAGGTTTCTTTTATTTGCTGGTGTGCTGTGAATATAGCGCAATGTTTCGCCTTTTTGTAGTCCTTTATTTCTAATCTATAATTGAAATGCTCAACTAAATAGACTGCTCTTTCTTTTGCTGTCATATTGCAGATTTTATAATTACTGAATCACTATTAACTATTTTAAA
>Ga0208359_1000052_pt1 | contig 25921 bp, 29 predicted proteins | sample LakMenEpi26Aug09_FD_150732 | JGI IMG/M metagenome (GOLD analysis project Ga0208359, IMG submission 150732) | Freshwater microbial communities from Lake Mendota, WI - 26AUG2009 deep hole epilimnion (SPAdes) | ecosystem: Environmental > Aquatic > Freshwater > Lake > Epilimnion/Euphotic zone ... | reverse complement strand
AACAATTATTGAACAGTTATTAAGGACAATTGCCATACCCTAGTAGTGAGCCCTTCAGGGCTCTCTAAGATGCGCTGAAGCGCAACAACGAATTATCCCCATAGGATTATTGACATCAATCCAGAATTATAGCAACCGCTTTGGCAGTTAAGGCATACAATTTCGGGAGTTTGATGCAGAAGTTTTCCGTATATCGTAACGACATAGAATTAGTAGGTATAATTAGAGCAATGTTTTCAGCTTGAAGCCTGCTCTAGTCGTCGTTATATGGAGGTTGAATTGTGAATCTTGTCTTGGAGTGCGAGTCCCCACCGCTTAGAAAAGATGCAACAGGAGCAATTCGGGTTGGTAACTCAAGGGTTCTGCTGGAACTGGTGATCCGAGGATTCCAGGATGGTGCTTCTCCAGAAACCATTGTGCAAAGATACTCAACGCTTTCTCTGTCTGACGTTTACATCACAATTGGTTATTATCTTCGGCATCAGCAAGAAATAGAATCCTATTTGAACGAGCGCGAACAGTTAGCAGAATCCGTTCATCAACGATTTTCAGAAATTCAGCCTGATCTGAGTCTAATTCGATCCAGACTTTTAGCACAACAAACTCCCTAATCTTTGTTATGTTGAGGTTGCTGAGTGATGAAAATTTTAATGGCGATATCGTGCGAGGATTGTTTCTTCGTCAACCTGATCTTGACTTATTGCGTGTTCAGGATGTTGGGTTGCGAAAAGTGGATGATCCAGAAATTATAGATTGGGCCACAAGCAATGGGCGCATTCTCTTAACTCATGATCGGGCAACAATGCCAGACTTTGCTTATGAGCGGTTATCTCAGGGACAGCAAATGTCGGGGCTATTTGTGATCAATGATCGGATGCCGGTTAGGCAGGTAATCGATGAATTGCTACTACTGATTGATTGTAGTGAACAAGATGAGTGGAAAGGCATCGTCCTGTACTTGCCCTTGTAAACTCAGTAGCGATCGTGGCATAACCCTAGTAGTGAGGCGTTCACGCCTCTTTAGGAAGCGCTCAAGCGCAACAACAAATTATCCCCTGACTCTGAGCAGATGAATATGAACTTGAAGAATATCGTAATCATAGTTGGATTAGTCATCTTGGCTTTGATGGTAATTTTTGGGAGTGTTTATGTTGGTCGTATAACTGCCCCTAACTATCTTGATCTTTACAGCGAACAGAAAGCTCAAAGAGAATTCCTGGAACAGAGAGTATTAAAGTTGACTTCTGAAAATGAAAGGGTGAAAGCTAATTTACAAGGTGGTCGAAGTAATGCTGAAGAACAAGAAGCACTTAATAAGAGAGAACAAGAGCTTGATCGACGTGAGAGTTTATTAAATAAGCGTGAAGATGAATTAATCACAGCCAGAGTTGATTTAGAGGAGAAAATGCGTGACTTTTATGAAACTATTGGAACTACGAGAGAGGAGGTAGGACAGGCGAAGCAAATCAGAATGGATTATGAGGATACAAAGGAACTGCTAAGTAAAACACTTAAAGAAAGAAATAACTGGAGAACATGGTTTTATCTTTTATTAGTTTTGTTGCTTGTTTCTGCTTTGCCTCTACTCTTCTATTTTCTTAGGTTGCGTTATTTAGAAGCAAAATCTAGGAAATTTATAGAGATGCTTGAAACTAAATTATCAAACCCATCTGTATCCGTTGATGATGTTAAAACACTGACGAATACATATCTACAGTTAACAGATACAAATAAATCTCAAAAAGCATTAAAGTCTGGTGATGCAACTAGCACATAAAATTTGATGGCTAACAGATGCCTAACAAGTCACTGCATCGGACGGTCGAAAGCTGCTTGCGCTTAGTTCAAGATTATCTGCCGCAGCTTGGAGGTTATCTGTTAGTATTGGAAAGCAAATTATTGAAAAGCTATCTTTAAGAATTATGTATATTGACTTCAACAAGTATGACTATTCCTTAATAGATGAAAGTCAAAGAAGTGCATATATTGAGAGAGACAAAACGGCATATAAAGACATTCTTAGAGAATGGCTTGACGATAATATTGATGAGATTGTTGAAAGAAAGTGGTTAGTTGAAGATATTTTATACTTGTCATCTGTAAGTGATTTTATTCGACTACTGAAAGAAGCAGAAAACTTATTTGAATTTGGTTTTTATACTGGCTGTATTGCACTTACAGGTATTTCTTCTGAAGATTTTACAAAGTTTTTAGCTGAGAAATTAGGGCAAGAGAAGCTAGTCGAGCAAACTCAAGAAAAAAGACTTAAGGCTCTGAGAAATAAGAATTTGATTTCAGAAACTACTCACAATAGTCTTGATGTCATACGAAAAATTAGAAATGATTGTCTTCATTACAATGAAAACTTTAAACAAAAGGGTAATAACGAGCTAAAGAGTGATGCAATGCAAGGCTTGAATGAATTTAAGAAAATAGTAAGGAATCTGATCGGTGAATTTCCATCAACACCAGATGCAGGTTTTGATCATTTTCTGAAAGTTATGGACGAAGCAGCAAAGCAGTCTGTGTCTGAGAATTACGAGTCTGTTAAAAACTTTGCAGACATGAACATGAAGCTTAGAAATGCGTCTTCAATTCTTCTGGGAATGCCTACAGCCTTCCATCCAAATACAGAGATATTAGTATTTTCAGGACTTTATACTGTGTTGGAAGTTGATCTAGATGTTGAGCCGCCTGAAATAACACTTGAAAATGCAAGCAACGGTTTACCAGTAATTGTAGATTTAGAAGACGACGACAAACAATTTTTGAAAAAGGAAGGAATAAAAGAAGGTGATATTGTTCAGGCAAGAATTAGAGCAGTAGTCAGCAAACTTGGTCAGACAGAAGCTTGGAAGTTCCTGAATTTGCGAAAAATGTGAGTTATGAGCAGGAAAACATAGTCCAGCCGAACAGCATAGTAGGTAAAAATCTTCCTCTTGAATCTAAATTTAACCCATTGCATAACGAGTAAACTGGCATTTAAAAGGGGAATGAAAACCCAGAATAATATCAGAAGTCGGTACACCCATTTCAATTAATTTCTCGGCAACTGTTAGTGCATTCGCTGCTCTTGTAGGGTGTGTTAATGAAATATAACGCACCTTATTTTTGTTTTAACGTAAGTGATTCTTTCGGAGCAGATTCTGGTCAGCTATAATGCTAGATAACGTTCCAGGAAAAGTATTAATCATGGTAGTCCGTCAACCCCGCTATAACAAGGAAGAATTTGCCCAACGTGGCGATCTGATTTACCAAACTCAAATACGCCCACAAGTGGAGTTGGATAATCAGGGCAAAATCGTAGCGATCGACCTTGAAACTGGAGACTTTGAAATTGATGCTAGTGAAATAGCTGCTTGTGATCGCCTTGAAGCTCGTCATCGGGATGCTCAAATCTGGATTGTTCGTGTTGGTTCTCGCCACGTTCGCCGATTTGGTGGACGTACAAAGAGAGCAGTATGATCAAAGGAATCGTTAACGCAGATTTTGAGGCTATTATCTCGCTTTCGATATGTGACTCTGATGGAAAAGTTTACACGCAAGATGCAATTATTGATACTGGCTTTAACGGTTGGCTTTCGTTGTTGAACGTCACTGTTGATGAAATACAACGCGATCCCTTGAAATATCTGCGCCAAGTAGAGGCAGGTGAAACTATTGTCATTGTTAGATCTGATCAGGCGATCGCTGAGATTAGACCTATTGCCAGTAGTAAGCATAAGCAGTTACGACCATTTGGTTTGTGTGCAGGTGAGTTTACCGTTCCAAATGATTTCGATGCTCCTTTACCAGAAGATCTGCTCAGTGCATTCGAGGGTAAATGAAGATTCTGCTAGATACGCACATCTTTTTATGGTTCATCAGTGGGGAATTAAAACCCAGAATAATATCGGAAGTTTGTACACCGATTTCAACTGATTTCTGGGCAAGGAACTTTAGATATTAAAACAAAGGTTTTATTCCCGATAAATCCAAAATTTTAGGAATTAAATCTTCCCGTTTAACCGCCATAATATGCACTCCATGACAAAGTTCACGGGCTATTTTAACCTGTTCCGATGCAATTAAAATACCTTCTTCTAGGGGGTGTTTAGCCTGTTCTAAACGATCAATAATTGAATCAGGAATACAAACCCCAGGAACATATTTATTAATAAATCGAGCATTTTTAGCAGATTTCAATAAAAATATTCCAGCTAAAATCGGCTTTTTACTACTATCAGCAATTTCGGTCATAAATTGATCGAATCGATCAAAATCCGTAATTAATTGACTTTGAAAAAACTGCGCCCCCGCTTCTATTTTACGTTCAAATCGGCTTTTTAACCCTGACCAACTGGAAGATTGGGGATCAACGGCCGCCCCAGGAAATAAATCCGTCGCCCCATCGGGTAGGGTTTTATTATTCCAATCTTTGCCTTGATTTAGTTTATCAATTGCTTGTAATAAGCGCACAGATTCTAAGTCAAAAACCGCCTTAGCATCGGGATGATCTCCAGCTTTGACCGGATCACCAGTTAAGGCTAAAACATTTCTAATTCCTAACGCTTGGGCTCCTAATAAATCCGCTTGTAAACCAATCCGATTGCGATCGCGACAAGCCAATTGATAAATCGGTTCTACCCCATGATGGATCAAAATAATCGAAGCGGCCAGGGAACTCATTCCTAAAACAGCCCGACTCCCATCGGTAATATTAACCGCATGAACTCGACCTTTGAGGAGTCTGACCATTTCAATCATCTGGCTAGGGTCTGCACCTTTGGGGGGGGCGACTTCCGCCGTCACAATAAATTCATCTAAAGTTTGACAAGCAGTACGAAAACGATTCATTCTTAAAATTCAAAGTTGTTTTTCAAAGGTTAATGTTTAGAATTTGTAGCCCGGTTGAAAGTTCCTGAATTGGATAGTAAAATCAGGATGATCAATTTTAATTCATCGGAATTAAAATTATAAAGGCAGGGAATATCCCATGGCTTGCTTAACCTGAGTTAAGGTTTGGTTGGCTACCGCTTCGGCTTTTTCTCGACCATTTTTTAACACCGATTCTAAATAGCCTCTATCATCCATCACCGCTTTATATTTTGCTTGGATGGGTTTCAGACTTTCAATCAGAGTTTCTGTGAATAAAGGTTTAAATTGACCCCATCCCATATCCTCAGCTTCTGCTGCGACTTCTGCTTTGGTTTTACCCGCTAAAATTCCATAGAGCATTAATAGATTATGACATTCTGGACGGTCTGGATCATCAAAGGTTAAACCGCGAACTGCATCGGTTTTACAGCGTTTAATTTTTTTAGTAATCGTATCAGGATCATCTAATAAATTAATCCGACTTAATTCTGAGGGATCGGATTTTGACATTTTGCGAGTACCATCGCTGAGACTCATTACCCGCGCACCTTCGGGACGAATTAAAGGATCAGGTAATTTTAATAGGGTTTTTCCTTTTCCAAATAAATGATTAAACCTGACTGCTAAATCTCTGGTTAATTCCAGATGTTGTTTTTGATCTTCCCCAACGGGGACTTTATCCGCATTATAGAGTAAAATATCCGCCGCCATTAATACGGGATAATCGAGTAAACCCACACTCACATTTTCCCCTTGTTTAATTGCTTTTTCCTTGAACTGAATCATGTCTTCTAGCCAATTCATTGGGGTAATACAATTCAGTAGCCAGGTGAGTTCAGTATGGGCGGAAATATGGGACTGAACAAAAATTGTAGAATATTCTAAATCAATGCCACAGGCTAAATAAAGAGCCGCAATGGTGTAGGTATCGGTTGCTAAGGTCGCAGGATTATGGGGGACGGTAATGGCGTGTAAATCAACGACACAGAAGAAGTTATCGTATTGCGCTTGATGGTCTACCCAGTTGCGAATTGCACCCAGGTAGTTCCCCAAATGTAGGTTTCCGGTCGGTTGTACTCCAGATAGAACTCGCTGTTTACCCATAAGATGATATTAACTGAACTTAATACTCTATCTTGGCACGAATGGGATAATATGGTTGAAAAATTGAAGCATCGTGTGTTTCTGCTTTTAGAGACGAAGGAACACCTACACCCGTTAGGTCGATTTTTTAAATATTTTTTAATCTTTTTAATTACTTTAAATACTCTGGTGGTTTGCATTGAATCGATAGATGAAATGTTTAAAATTTATAAAACGATTTTAAACTCATTTAATCAGTTTTCCTTGGGAGTTTTTACCTTAGAATATATATTAAGGGTTTGGTCATGTACGATCCTTAAAAAATATAGTCATCCGGTTTGGGGAAGGCTAAAATATATGTTAACTCCCCTAGCAATTATTGATTTAATTGCTTTTTTACCCTTCTATTTTTATTTTGATCCTGGCAATTTTCAAGAGATGAAACTCTTGCAATTGACTCGCTTTTTACAAATTTTAAAATTAGGTCGTTATTCCCAGGTAACTCAAATTTTAAATCAAGTAATTTATCTGCGAAAAAAGGAATTAGTCTTAACATTAAATGTGGTATTTTTTTTGTTGATATTTTCGGGGAATTTAATTTATTTTGCCGAACATGAAGCACAACCGGATAAATTTCCCCATATTCCGGCGTCAATGTGGTGGGCGGTAATTACCTTAACAACGGTGGGTTATGGAGATGTTTATCCTATTACTCCCCTGGGAAGATTATTAGGGGGTATTTTAGCGTTATTAGGAATTGGACTTATTGCCTTACCTGCGGGGATTATTGCATCGGGTTTTACTGAAGTTATTGCTCGGAATAAACAAGCTAATCAAACCCTTTATCCTAAAATTTGTCCCCATTGTGGTAAAAATATTGATCAACCTCTGGAAAATTCCACGGATCTTGATAATTAATTGATTTTGCGGTTATGATTGAAAAGGTTTAATCTAATTTTGCTAAAATAAAGGGAATTTAATCATGGGACTAGAACGTAAACTATTTAGAGGAATGTTTGAACAAACAGAAACGGTCGAATTGAGACAAATCTGTTTTACTCCCAGTCGCATTTTTGAACCCGGACATTATATTGCTGGAGAGTTACCCGATATTGCTTTTGATCTGGGTTTAGTGGATAAATTACCCCCAGTTCGTGGCAAAAGTGCCGAAATTAGTCAACCCTATCCTGATGATATTCAACATGATCAATGATGCTTATGCTTGGATTGAAAAAGCACTCCATACGATTCATAAAGCGGACTGGTATCGTTCAGTTCAAACTGTCGAAAGTCAACCCGGATCTACTCTGATGATAGAGGGTAAATCCTTAATTAATTTTGCCAGTAATGATTATTTGGGATTGACCGGAGATCAACGATTAATTGATGCAGCGATCGCAGCTACCCAACAATTCGGTACCGGAGTAACAGGTTCTCGATTATTAACTGGACATCGCCAACTCCATCGAGATTTGGAATTAGCGATCGCTGCTTTTAAACAAACTGAAGATGCTTTGGTTTTTAGTTCCGGTTATTTAGCTAATATTGGCACAATTGCGGCTTTAGTCGGACAACGGGATTTGATTTTATCCGATGAATATAATCATTCTAGCCTTAAAAATGGGGCGAAAATGAGTGGGGCGACGGTGTTAGAATATCAACACAATCACCCAGAACATTTGAGAAAACTATTAGAAGAACATCGTCTTCCCCACCGCAAAGCACTGATTATTACCGATAGTGTATTTAGCATGGATGGGGATTTATGTCCCCTACATGATTTACTCGATTTAGGGGAAGAATTTTCCTGTATGGTATTAGTAGATGAAGCCCATGGTACAGGAGTTTTTGGTAAAAATGGCGCCGGATGTGTAGACCATTTTAACTGTACGGGAGAGCCTTTAATTCAGATGGGAACTCTTAGTAAAGCCCTGGGAAGTTTGGGGGGTTATGTAGCAGGTTCGGCGGAATTAATTGACTTTTTAAGAAATCGCGCTTCTAGTTGGATTTATACGACTGGATTAAGTCCTGCGGACACCGCCGCCGCCTTAGCAGCGATTAATATTGTCCAAACCGAACCCCAACGCCGGGAACAGTTATGGCAAAATGTGAAAACCTTAGAAACCCTATTTCAAGATCAGAAAAAAATATCTAACTTACAGATTTCCCACTCCCTTTCACCGATTTTTTGTATTCCGATTAAAGATGCAGCCACGGTATTAACCCTAAAACATCAACTCAAAGAACAAGGAATTTTTGCCGCCGCGATTCGTCCCCCAACTGTCAATACCAGTCGGATTCGGATTTCCTTAATGGCAACTCACACCCCCATGCAGTTGCAAACATTGGTTCAAGTTTTAACCGATATAATTTTTGAAGGAAACACCAAGGCACAAAGACACCAAGAGGTATAATAAAGGAATATTAAACCTTAATCTTGTTTATCAAGTCAAATTACTTTTTATTACCCCCCCATTCCCCATCAATGATTTAAGAGAATTACGCACATTAACACAAATTAAAATCCGTGAAATCCGTGAAATCCTCTTAAATCCGTGATCCCAATTACCCATTTTCTATATCAATGAAAAACATTCTTCTATTTACGGGTTTAACAGTTAGTTTAATTGCCACTCTATCATCCTGTGCGAATAGTCCCACGGGGGAAGCTATCGGAAATTCTCTAAAAGCCGATCCTCAGTTGGAAACCAATGCCCCTCCGCCTGAACCAATAATAACACCCACTCAAACCCCTGAACCCATACTTCCTGCGGTTGAACTTCCGGCTGATTTTCCCTCAGAAATTCCGCCCTATCCTAATGCCAGTTTACGAGAGGTTATGCCTTCAACCACCGATAAAACGGCTGTCATTACCCTCTGGGAAACGGGTGATCCGAGTAATGCTGTTCAGAGTTTCTATAAAAAAGAATTAGAAACAAAAAGCTGGAAAATTATCAATAATTCAGATAATGAAAATAGCAATAATCTGAATGCTCAGAAAGATAATTTAAAAGTTACTATTGCTCAACAATCTAATCCTAAACCAGACGGAAAAACCTATTTTCAAATTCGTTATCAACCCATTCCGGTTGCTGCGGTAATATCTCCATCTCCTACGCCTAAACCTACCGTAAGTCCTAATCCCGAAACACCAGAAAATAATGCTATTTCTCAGGAGTTAACTTCCTTTATTGCTGATATCGCAAAATTGGGTATTTTTAAAGCCCCCAATTCCCAAGAAACCGGAATTTTACCCGACCCAAATGGTACAATTACTCGCAGTCAATACGCCCGTTGGCTGGTGGAAGTGAATAATAAATTATATGCCGATAATCCAGCCCAAAAAATTCGGTTAGCCACGGAAAATAATCAACCCATTTTTACAGATGTTCCCAAAACCCATCCGAATTTTGCTGAAATTCAAGGATTAGCAGAAGCTGGTTTAATTTCAAGTCCGTTATCTGGAGATAATACAATAACAAAATTTCGTCCAGATTCTCCCTTAACCCGGGAGGATTTAATTGCCTGGAAAGTTCCCTTAGATACTCGACAGTCTTTACCAAAAGCTAATATTGATGCAGTTAAAGAAAGATGGGGTTTTAAAGATACCTCTAAAATTGATCCTGGGGCTTTACCTGCTATTTTAGAAGACTATAATAATGCTGATAATTCCAATATTCGTCGGGTTTTTGGGTATACAACTTTATTCCAACCGAAAAAAACTGTGACTCGCGCACAAGCCGCAGCTACCCTTTGGTATTTTGGATTTCAAGGGGAAGGAATTTCGGCTAATGAAGTATTAAATAACCCTAATCCTAATCCAAATCCAACACCAAATTAAGGGGAGGAAAAGCTGATGATTCAGGAATTAGCAGATTTAAAAGCAAGTCTTTTAGAAGGACGATATCAGGATGCGTTAACCCTTGTTGAACAATTGGATGGCATGAGCAGACAGGCTAAAATTGATGCCATTGAATCACAGTTAGTCAGAATGTTGATTCACTTAGTTAAAAATCAATTAGAACAGCGATTAACAAATTCTTGGGCTGCATCTATTCGCGGAGCTTTAGTTGAAATTAAAAGATTGAATTTGCAAGACAATAGAATATCTACTTATATCAAGCAGAATGAATGGCAATCTTTGATGGAAGATGCTTTAGAATCAGCAATTAGTGATGCTTCCGTAGAGGTTTTCCAGGGAAATTGTACCCCCTTTCAGTTATCGGAAATGGTCGATAGGGAGGCTGTGATTTCAGTGGGTGATAGTTTAATTAATTTAACCTATCGTTTTTCTAAAAAGGAGTTACCAAATATTGTTAACCAGGCGTTAATTCAATTACCAGGGGGAATAGCTTGGGGGACAGGGAATTAGAGAAGATTGCGCTGAAGCGCAACAACGGGGTTTATTGATAAGTTTTACTGATGTTTTTTGCAAAAATGTTTTGTTTTTTAAAGGATTATCAGGGAATCTTGATATTTTATTGAAAATCACTCTCAAATAGTTGACGGAATCATGGGGGTTCTGGTATAGTTAAGGGAATACCTCTCAAGGGTTTACTGTGTCTAAAGCCCAAAACAGAAGCCAGAACTCCTATTCCATCGTAAAATATCTTGATTTCCTGACACAATTAAGGAAAGATGATGCACCAATTTTAGGCTAAAAACCACAAGCTCAAAATAGGTATCTTGACAAAAAGCACATTTTGTGCAACAGACTCCAAAAATGGAGTTTCCCCTTCTCCTTCTTCGTGTCTTTGTGGTTTTTTAAAACCCTAATGTCCAAGCAATTTATCGCGTAACTGTTTAATCCGATCTCGTAACTTAGCCGCTTCTTCAAATTCCAACTGTTTCGCCGCCATCTTCATTTGAGTTTCTAATTGGATAATTAAATCGGGAATACTTTCCAAGGGAAATTCCTCAAAGGTTTCTATCTGTTTCGCTGTGGTTTGAGCATTTAACCGTCGAGATACATCCAAAAATTCCAAAATAGAATTACTATATTTTTTAATAATTTGTTGGGGAATAATTCCATGTTTTTGATTGTATTTCCGTTGAATCTCCCGCCGTCGGTTAGTTTCATCAATTGCCTTAATCATACTTTTGGTTAAATTATCCCCGTATAAAATCGCCTGTCCTCGGATATTCCGCGCTGCTCGTCCGATAGTTTGAATTAGTGAGCGATGCGATCGCAAAAACCCCTCCTTATCCGCATCTAAAATAGCCACCAAAGACACCTGGGGTAAATCCAACCCTTCCCGTAATAAATTCACCCCAATTAAGACATCAAACTCTCGATTTTGTAATCCTTGAATAATCTCTATCCTTTGAATAGACTGAATTTCCGAATGCAGATATCTAACCTTAACTCCCCTTTCTTGCAAATATTCGGTTAAATCTTCCGCCATTCTTTTGGTTAAGGTCGTAATCAAAACCCGCTCATCTCTGATAACTCGTTCTTGAATTTCCCCATATAAATCATCAACCTGTCCTGAAGTTGGACGGACAAAAACTTCTGGGTCAATTACTCCCGTCGGACGGATAATTTGTTCCACCACTTGACCTTGAGATTGCTCAATTTCCCAATCTCCCGGCGTCGCGGAAACAAAAATACACTGATTCACTGTTTGCCAAAATTCCTCCGCTTTTAACGGACGATTATCCGCCGCACTGGGTAAACGAAACCCATGATCAATTAAGACTTTTTTTCGCGCTTGATCGCCATTATACATTCCCCGAATTTGAGGCACACTGACATGAGATTCATCTACAACTAATAACCAATCATTGGGAAAATAATTAATTAAACATTCTGGAGGTTCTCCCGCTTGTCTACCAGCTAACTGACGAGAATAGTTTTCCACCCCATTACAATATCCCACCTCCCGCAACATTTCCAAATCATAACGGGTGCGTTGGGATAACCGTTGTGCTTCTAGTAGTTTACTTTGACTTTCTAGTGCTGTTACCTGTTGTTTTAATTCCTGCTCTATGTCATCACAAGCTGTTTCTAAACGGTTTTCTGGAGTAACAAAATGTCGGGCGGGATAAATATTTAAACAGTCTAAACTTTGCAAAACTTCCCCTGTAATCGGGTCTGTATAACGAATAGCTTCAATTTCATCCCCAAAAAATTCCACTCTAATAATTCGATCTTCATAGGCGGGGCCAATTTCTAAAACATCTCCTTTCACCCGAAACCTTCCCCTAGTTAACTCAATATCATTGCGAGTATATTGTACCGACACTAATTCCCTTAACAATTCCCGTTGATCAACTTCTTCTCCCACCTGTAAAGAAATAGCTGCTTTTAAATATTCGGCGGGCATTCCTAACCCGTAAATACAGCTAATTGAAGCCACAACAATCACATCTCGCCGTTCAAATAAAGAGCGAGTAGCGGAATGGCGCAGCATATCAATTTCCTCATTAATTGATGAGGTTTTTTCAATATAAGTATCGGTAACAGGAAGATAGGCTTCCGGTTGATAATAGTCGTAATAACTAATAAAATATTCGACAGCATTCTCAGGAAAAAATGACCGAAATTCGTTACATAATTGGGCGGCTAGGGTTTTGTTATGGGCTAAAACTAGGGTCGGACGTCCGATTTTTTCAATTACCGAGGCGATGGTAAAGGTTTTTCCGGTTCCCGTTGCCCCCAATAAAGTGCTGAAGGGTTGCCCGTTTTGAATATTATCGGTAAGTTGGGCGATCGCCTGGGGCTGGTCTCCCTGGGGTTGAAAGGGGGCATGAAGTTTAAAGGGTTTCATTGCCAAACTTGATTAAGGATTCAACTAGAATAGCAGCAGGATATCATAGACGGGCGACTGTTAACTGGTGTATGCTAATTTTTATTAAGTTTTGTGGCTTGCTGAGAGGACATTATGGATTCGCCGATTCTAGTCTCGATTAAACCTTGGCTGAATTTTTTTCATCCGGTGTTGATGTGGATTTTGTTAGGATTATCTATTTATGCGATGTATTTGGGGGTACAAATTCGTCGTACCCGAGAAGCGGACGGAGACACCAAAAAAGAGTTAATTAAGGGAAAATTCAATATTAAACATCACCAAATCGGTTCAGTTTTACTGGCTTTGATGGTGTTAGGAAGTATTGGCGGGATGGGTGTGACTTATATTAACAACGGGAAACTGTTTGTTGGCCCCCACTTATTGGCGGGACTGGGAATGACCGGAATGATTGCGATTTCTGCTTCCTTAACTCCCTATATGCAAAAAGGAGTTAATTGGGCGAGATATAGTCATATTACCCTGAATACTATCATCCTGGGACTGTTTGCTTGGCAAGCTATTACCGGAGTCGAAATCGTCCAACGAATTATTAGTAAAATGTGATCCCGGAGGGAATAGGGAATAGGCTGTTACTCTCAACAATTGGGTTAAGTCAGGTGTAAGGAATTAAGAATTATCCCATTTAATGAGAGTACAGCTTAACCCGAAAGTAATTGAATAAAATAAAACACTTACTATGATTCAAATAAAGGTTAAAAACTTCTAAATTTAAAGTGATTAATTTTGATTATTTCCCAACACTAACTATAGAAAATAATATGATTTTAATTGTGGGATATGGGAACCAAATTCGAGGGGATGATGGGATTGGTCAAGCGGTAATTACTGAGTTGGAACAGTTGAATTTAATGAATGTGCGATCGCTTTCTCTGCATCAACTCACCCCGGAAGTTGCAGCAGAAATGGCTGAGGTGGATACAGTAATTTTTGTCGATGCGAGTTTAGAAGGGAAGACAGTTAATATTACCTCCTTAGAACCTTTACCCTCAGATTTATTTAATTGGGGACATTCTTTAAATCCGCGATCGCTTTTATCCTTAACCCAATTTCTCTATCAAAAGCAACCCCAATCATGGTTAATTGCTATTCCTGGCGAAAATTTTGAACTCTCTGAAAGCCTTTCGCAAAAAGCTCAACAAGGCATCCAAGAGGCTTTAAGAATTATTAAAACTTTTATCAATAAAACCTAAAAATAAGTTACAATTAAAACCAACCGTAGTGAGTCCTTCAGGACTGAAAAAAAACCCTAAAGAGGTTACTACAAATAATTATGCACGAAGTTAGTATTATGGAACAAACCCTAGAGATTGCCTTAAACCATGCTAAACAACAAGGGGCAACTCAAATTCATTGGCTTAAAATGAAAGTAGGGGCTCTATCGGGAGTTATCCCAGAGGCGTTAGAATTTGCCTTTGATGTGGTGGCGAAAGGAACAATGGCAGAAACCGCTATTTTTGAAATCGATTCAATTTCTGTTCGCTGTTATTGTCATAATTGTCAGGTTGAATTTCAGCCGGACGATTATATTTATGAATGTCCCCATTGTCATCAATATAGCCTTGATATTCTTCAGGGAAAAGAGTTAGAATTAACATCTTTAGAGGTTTCTTGATTATGTGTACAAATTGCGGTTGCGCTGTTACCCCTGGAACAATTGAAATCCATAGTCATGATCATCACGACCATCTCCACACCCATGATCATCACCATGATCAACATTCTGATCATGAACATCCCCATCAAACCTTAACAATTCACGAAGCCATTCTCTCTAAAAATGAACGATTAGCAGAACGAAATCGAGGCTTTTTTTGGGGTAAAGGACTATTTGTTTTAAACGTTTTATCCTCCCCTGGTTCGGGAAAAACCGCTTTTATTGAACGGGCTCTAACTGATATTAATTCCTATCTTCCTGGGGCTGTAATTGTTGGAGATTTAGCCACCGATAATGATGCTCAAAGACTCAGACGGTCGGGGGCGCAAGTGGTTCAAATTACCACGGGAAATGTTTGTCATTTGGAAGCGGATATGGTCGCTAAAGCCCTTTCTGAAATTAACTTAGATTCAGTCAAATTATTAATTATTGAAAATGTCGGAAATTTAGTCTGTCCGGCGGCCTATGACTTAGGAGAAAATCAACGAATTGCTTTACTTTCCGTCACGGAAGGGGAAGACAAACCCTTGAAATATCCGACATTATTTAAAACTGCTGATGTGGTAATTATTAATAAAATTGATATTGCGGAAGTCGTGGGTTTTGATCGAGAATTAGCCTTAAATAATATTAAAAAAATTGTTCCCCAAGCTCGAATTTTTGAAGTTTCTGCTAAAACAGGTGTTGGGATGAATGAATGGTATCAATTTTTAGAGCAACAGATTTTAGAATTAAAGATTAATTAGTTATTTAAACTGGAGAGACAGAGAAACCGAGTTTCTGGAAGAAATCCAGTTTCTCTAGTTAAAGTCCAATTTAAGCCGCTTGTCGTTCTTCCTGATCAAAACCATGTAGAATTGGTTTCGGGCCGAATTTAGAAGTAACTCTGAGTAAACGGGGAATTTCAAAACTATTATAAACCCGAAACTCACTTTTAATAGTAGCTTCTGCGGTTCTAACGGCTTGGTTTAATACCAAAGAACCATCGGGGTCAGAAACAGAACGATGGAACGTTCCGGGGGGAATCCTTAAAATGTGACGGTTAGCATCTAATCTAACAATATGATAGGGATTTTTCCAAGTAAAATTAACTAAATAAAAAGTACGTCCCCCACTCACTGCTAACAAATTATCTTCTTGATGGGGATGAAGATAAAATTGCCAATATCCAGCTTCGGTGTTATTCGGGCTAATAGCTGGCCCCTCATGGAATACTAAATCGCGGGCGTTAGAATTGGCAATGGTAATATCAAAAAAACGAACACTGGGAGTATCGCGGAATTTATGAAAGGGGATTAATTCAAACATACAGATTTTATTTAAGTTATTCGTTTTTGTTGTCCGTTGTCCTTAGCTTAGTCACACTTCTTAAAACAATCAAAACCCATTAAGCATAGTTTCTATGCGGAAACCGAATAGATAGGTCGGGAAGGAGAGGGGGAATTTTTAAGGTAAGATGTAGTGAGTCCTTTAGGACTCTCTCTCAGAAAGCCCTGAAGGGCTTACTACGGTTTGGAATTGGAGGTAGTCCGACGGTTTATACTCGTCCCTTAGCTCGGTTAATTGAGCAATTGCAACGTTTACCAGGTGTGGGGCCAAAAACCGCCCAACGCCTAGCGCTTCATATTATTAAGCGTCCTGATGAAGATGTGCAAGCCTTAGCCCAGGCGTTATTAGATGCGAAACAGCAAGTTGGTTTTTGTAAGGTTTGTTTCCATCTCTCGGCTGAACCCGTTTGTGATATTTGTCGCAACCCTCAACGCGACCCCGATACAATTTGTGTGGTTTCCGACTCCCGGGATGTCATCGCTTTAGAAAAAACCCGGGAATATAAGGGTAAATATCATGTTTTGGGTGGGGTAATTTCTCCTATGGATGGGGTTAGCCCCGAACAATTAACCATTCAACCCCTAGTGCGTCGGGTGAGTCAACAACAAATTAAAGAAGTGATTATTGCTATTAGTCCCAGTGTTGAGGGGGAAACCACAACTTTATATATCGGTCAACTATTAAGACCTTTCACGAGAGTAACTAGAATTGCCTTTGGTTTACCCATGGGAGGCGAGTTAGAATATGCCGATGAAATTACCTTAGCCCGGGCTTTAGAAGGGCGGCGGGAGTTGGATTAAAACTGACACCCACCCGCTAATAAACCGGGTTTTTGCCTAAGTTATAGATTAGTTGCGAAAACAGGACTTACGCAAAACAACCATATCTAGTAGGGGCGAACGGCCGTTCGCCCCTACAGATGGTGTATAATTGGGTATTCTGCGTAAGTCCTAGAAAAATGATTAAAAAAACAGGTTCAGGTTGTCTTTTATTGGTATCTCTGTCATTTTTTAGCTTGATCTTGGGGATAGACAGTGTTCGAGCCGATAATGATCGAGACGCAACCCCGGAGGAAATTGCTAGAATTAAACAGGTTTTGGCAGGTCAAGGTTGTTCACTCAATGATGATCATGATGTAGAGTTTTATTTCAATCGCAATCGTTATGAAGTTGATGATGTGATTTGCTCCGATGGAAAGATTTATGAGATTTACCTTGATCAAAACTTTAATATCATTTCCAAGCGTCAAGATGATTGAGGGTTGAAACATTAATGCCATAATCTGAAAGCCCTGAAGGGCTTACTACGTTTTGTGGTGAGTACTTTAGGACTCTCTCAGAAAGCCCTGAACAAATTAAAGAAGTGATTATTGCTATTAGTCCCAGTGTTGAGGGGGAAACCACGACTTTATATATCGGTCAACTATTAAGACCTTTTACGAGAGTAACTAGAATTGCCTTTGGTTTACCCATGGGAGGCGAGTTAGAATATGCCGATGAAATTACCTTAGCCCGAGCATTAGAAGGGCGGCGGGAGTTAGATTAAAGAATACCCACCCGCAGAGTTTCTTGATTTAGACTTGGATTTTACCAAAAAACCTTAATTATTCATCGCGTCAGCTTCTTGTTGAGCTTGTTCTTGATTGCGACGATATAATGCAGCCCGATTTTGGGCGGTAGCATAGCGTTCAAAATCGGGAGAAACTACTTCCATATAATCGGCGGCTTGCTGCCATTTCTGGGCGATTTCTAACCATTCTTGACGGGTATCAGCAAATTTTCCCTCGGAGGCGGCTTCTTCTGCGATTTTTACTCCGCGACTAAATTGTTGGGCTGAAGATAAAATTTCTGGCGGTTGAGGAGATGATTTTATATCATTTTGTGACTGAGATTGTAGGGATTCTAATAATTGAAATTGTAAGGCATTATACAGAAGAAATCCCATTAATATTAATACTACAGTAACAGCAATAGCCCAAATTAAATTTTGTTGTATTTGACTAGATTTGGGTTGATTAGATAAGGATTCAATGGCGGAATCTCTTGGATTTGAACCTGAAATTTTATAAAAAATATTAGGTTTTTTAAGAATAATTTTTTCAGACCATAATAGTTGATTTTCAGGATCTTGAGTAATATCCTCTAACCAGAGTAATTGCTTTTCTTGTCGGATACGACTATTAATATGGACTCGACGAATATTAGGCGGTGAAATTGATTCTAAAATCCCACGAACTTTACTAACAACTATTGATTTTTCTAAGGATTCAGCATTCTTCGCTTCACACAGCAATTGCAAGATATTATTGATATAAATAGCCCGATTAGTTACCCCTAAATCAGTCATTTCTTGATTAAGAATTTCAATGATAGCTGCAATACGGCCTTTGTGAGCTTGTTTATTGATGTCATTCATGGAATTTGAAATTTTTAACTCGATAATCCGGTTTTTTCTTGAAAAATATAAAGGGGATTTAGAAGTTATCCCCTATCTATTTAATAGTCTTTTATTTGTGAATAAATTCTCCTAATTTACGAGTAATGGTTTCAATCAGTTGTGCTTTAGAATCAGAGGGATTATCCATCTCAACTTCCAAACGTTCAACTACCTCGGAAGGAAGATTAAGTAAGTCTAATAATTTTTGATAAGCTGCGGCTTCGTCGGGGTTAATTTTAGGTTCATCTGGCGTGCGAGAACTGGAATTAATTACTTCATATCCTAAAATAAGTACCAATTCCCGTTCTGGTTGGGTTTCTAGTTTAGGAATTAACTCCTCCAAGGGGATATTTTGCATTAAATAATCCCTTAATTCCTGTTGAAGTTCCTGCTGTTGTTGTTCCTGTTTAGCAAATAAACGGCTAAACTGATCTAGCATCACATTAACTTCTTCAGTGGCTAATTCTCCATCTGACCAAGCCATCGATGCTACAACCCGCAAAAGATTCATCTGACGGGGTGTAATTGAAGGGGGAGGCGGGACTTCCATTAACCTAACCTGTGAATATTTCCCCCTAATTATGTCATAAATTGTGATAGGGACAACCTAACCAACCTTCAAAGTTTCGTTTTTGTTCAGGGGTGGGTTGGGCTACGGAAATAATTTTGTAATGATTAGGACGGGGATAGGTCAAGGTAACTTGACAAGTTCGCAACAAATCTTGATGAAAAAATGTTAATTCTACTATATCCCCAGGTTTATAATCTTTTAAACGTTCATGGAATTGGTCGGAGGTGACTTTGAATCCATTTAAGGCTAAAAGTTCATCGTTAATATCTAATCCTGCGGTTTCGGCGGGACTATTTGTTTCTACAAATTTGATGATTTCTTTGCCTTTTTCCGATGCAACTTTACAACCCAAATAGGGGGTTTCATCGGTGGTTTCTGCAATTAATTGTAAACCAAAGGGTTCTAAATATTCATTATAGGGAAGTTCGGTAATTCCATACAAATATTGTTGGAAAAAATCGCTTAAAGATGTTTCAGCAACGGACTCTATAATCTGTTCTAATTGTTCGGGGGTAAAGCCAATTTCTGGTTGACCAAATTCTTTCCACATTTGGCGCATTACATCATCCAAAGAACGGGAATTTCCATGTTTACTTCTAATCAATAAATCCAGTAAAAATGAAACTAATTCTCCTTTTAAATAATAGGAAATTTGGTTATTATCACTATGGGATTCTCGCCGATAAAGTTTAATCCAAGTATCCCAACTCGATTCACTTAATGGTTGAACTAACCGACCGGGAATGGTTTGTAAGCGAGTAATTTCTTTAGAAATGGCATGAAAAAAGCCCTTAACATCAAAAATTCTCGCCCGATAGGGAATTACCATATCGTAATAACTGGTTGTTCCTTCGGAAAACCACAGGGAAGGAGTATAATTTTCCTGTTCATAATCAAACACTTCTAATGCTTTCGGACGAATGCGTTTAACGTTCCATAAATGGAAAAATTCATGGGCGACTAACTGCATAAATCTATTATATTTATCGGGACTACGGAAGCCAAATCGAGAATAAATTAAAGAACAAGACTCTTTATGTTCTAAACCACCAAAACCATGATTAGAAAGATGTAACAAAAATAAATAACGTTCGTAGGGTAGTCCCCCAAATAATTCCGATTCTATGGCGATAACTTTTTGGAAATCCGTAATTAACCTTTCAGGATTAAGATTTCCTTCGCCCCAAATCGCTAATTGATGGGATTTTCCCTCGATTTCAAATTCATATAAACGATGGGTTCCGATTTCAAAGGGACTATCAACTAAGGTATCAAAATTATCAGCATAAAACGTATTAGGTTGATGGGAAACCGGGGGTAAAGTGGTGCTAACCATCCAATTTTTAGGGGGTTCTATGGTGACTTGAATTGATTGTTGTTTATATTCGGGTACATATAAAAATAAAGCCGCCCCATTAAAATAACCATGGGAACTATCTAAATGATTGGTTCTTACACTTAATTCATTCGCAAAAATTCGATAATCAACTGTGATTTCTGTGGCGGAATTAGTTGTAATTCGCCAATGATTTTTACTAATTTTTTGCCAATTTAAAGGGCTTCCATCCTGGTCACGAACAGCAAAATCCTGTAAATGTCGGGAATATTCCCGCACTAAATAGGAGCCCGGAGTCCAAACGGGCATTTTTAAATCTAATACGGAGGATGAAATAATATCTTTTTGAATCCGTAAGGTAACTTCAAATAAATGGGATTCTGGTTTAGGAATGGCTACCCAATACTGTAAGCTAGGAATAATTATAGCTTGATTATAAGCACGGGTTTGAGTTGCTTCAGTCATGATTTTTAAAGATAAAAAAAATTGTTAATAAACAATAATTTTCCCCTCCGTCAAAGAGAAGGGAAAATTAACAACGCTGAATTTTAGCGTTGAATATTTGGGATTTATTGGCTAGAAAGATGGTTTAAATGTTTGAGATTGAGTAAATGAATCATTTGTTTTTCTTCATCAATATTCATCCATCCTTTACTCATAATTTTATCCATAATTTTAGTTGTTTCTTCTAAAGAAATATCCGTAACATCTGCTAAATCTTGGAAAGGAATATTAAAAATATCCGCCCCTTTTTCCGTGGGCTGACCGTAATTTTCAGCTAATTCTACCAAGGTATTGGCGAGTTTAACCGCCGGAGGTCGGTGACGAATTTGATACCGTTGGTTGGTTTGACGCAAACGACGCACCATTAACTGCAACATTCTATGGTGAAGCTGGGGATCTTTAAACAGCGTCTGGATAAAGCGTTGAGCCGAAACACTAATTAACCGCACCGAAGATAGGGCGATCACATCATTGGCCCGGGGAGATTCATCTAAAATCGCCATTTCTCCGAAGAAATCTCCTCGCCCCAAAATGGCTAATGTGACAACTTCATCCCCCGATAACCGTCGGACTTTCACCCATCCAGAAACGACAAAATAGACTGCATTCCCCCAAGCATCTTCCATGACCACCGCCCTATCAGCCGGATATTCATGTTTGACAGCAACGGATAGCAGCCATTCTAATGTTTCAGGATTGGCCCCTTTGAATAGTGGAAAAAGCTCGCTAAAAGCTTCAGTTTGCATGAGAATTTGCTACGTTTTTTAATTAGTAGATTACCGATCTACTATGATGAATATTACCAAAATATCTCATAAATTGATCTAGTTGCAAATAGAAAAACGGGTTAACCCTGATAAATTCAGGTTAACCCGCAAGCTTGGGAACGCTTAGACCAACTATTTTTGGACAACCAATTTCACGTTGGCGTTTTGCAGACCGCGCTGTTTAACATCAGCTAAGGTCTTATTAACGGCGTATTTTTGATTAATAGAGTTGATCAGTTCGGTTTGGTTGTGTTTTTTAGCCACACCCCACAGATCAGCAATTAAATCGAAAGTACCATCGCTGTTGCGAGACCAACCGAGGTCATATTCGCCTTCAAGGACTGCAACCAAGTCGGCACGAACCCGTTGGCCATTATAGCCACGAACATCAGCATTAGTTTTAGTGCTAATACCAATATCACTCAGAGAAGCTTTCAAGATTTCGGAATCGGCGATTTTAGTACGCAGTGTGCTAAAGTGAGACATTTCGGTATCCTCCGTGAACTGAAAACGAAACAACAACGGTTTGGTTAGAATCAATGCCGTCTTTATAAGAGGGGACGGCTTTTTTTGGTTTTGGGAACTGCTAGTCGGTTTTGGGGACTAGCCTTAACTCCTATTTGGACTAGGAGTAAGCCTTTAGAACTCCATGCGCTGATATTCAGCGACGGAGGACGCAGCCGGACGTGCACGCTGTCTTGCCCAATCTCGTAGTGCGGTGACCTGTTCGTTCATGGTCTTGGACAAGGGCATCGTGGACTTAATCGCGGCAATGATATCAAGCTGCGTAAACTCGCGGTCTTGAGCAAAGGCTTCGTACATCGAAGCGATTACGGCCTGCTCAATTTCTGCTCCAGAAAAGCCTTCGGAAACCTTAGACAGTTGTTCTATGTCGAAGCGTTCGATTTCCCGACGGCGTTTGGACAGATGAATTTTAAAAATATCTTGGCGTTCTTCTTGGGTGGGTAAATCCACAAAGAAGATTTCATCAAATCGACCTTTTCTGAGGAATTCCCCCGGAAGGCGTTCGACGCGGTTTGCCGTTGCCATGACAAATACAGGAGAGCTTTTTTCCTGCATCCAGGTCAGGAATGATCCAAAGATCCGGCTTGAGGTTCCACCATCGGAGTCTGCTGATCCGCCACTACCCGCAAAGGATTTATCTAATTCATCAATAAATAAAATCACGGGGGAGATTGATTCAGCCGTTTTTAAGGCGTTTCTCAGGTTGGCTTCGGAACGACCTACCATAGAACCGTCATAGACCCGACCCATATCTAACCGGAGTAAGGGTAATCCCCATAACCGAGAGGTGGTTTTAGCAATTAGGGACTTTCCGCATCCGGGTATCCCTAAAATTAACATCCCCTTGGGTTGAGGTAGACCATATTCCCTTGCTCTTTCGGTGAAGGCGTTGGAACGTTGGTGTAACCAGCGTTTCAGTTCTTCTAAACCGCCTACGGAATCTATGGTTTCATCGACATCAATGTATTCTAAAATGCCATTGCGTCGAATTAGTTGTTTCTTTTCGGTGAGAACAACATTCACTTCTTCTTCCGTCAGACGTCCGGCGGTGACTTGGGCTTTGCGGTAGACTTTTTCGGCCTCATCCTGGGTTAAGCCTAAAGCTGCTTTGAGCAGTTTTTCTCGTCCTTCGGTGGTTAAACGTCGAGACCGAGCTTGTTCCAGTTGGGAGGTTAAGACTAAATTCAGTTCTTTCATATCGGGTAGAGCGAAGTCCAGAACCACAACTTCCTTCTCTAGCTCGATAGGAATAGATTGGATCGGCGACATTAAGATGATGGTCTTATTTGTGCCTTTGAAACTGGCGATCGCATCCCGCAAACACCGAGTCACTTCAGGGGAATCCTTGAAGGGATGCAAATCTTTAAATATATAGATACTTCCGCTTACGTTAGGCTCCTTGTGCCGAATCGCCCACTCAATCGCCGCTTGGGGAGAGACTGTGTTAGATTGAACCGCCGTTCGGGCCTGATCATATTTGACTAAACCGCGAGTGACTGTCCACACATAAACCTCTCTCTGGCGCTTGGCTTGTGCGATTTTAGCTATAGCCTGCTCAGACCGCTCTTCCTCGGAGGTGACGAGGTAGATCAGAGGATATCGGGCTTCAATTAAGATACTGAGTTCTTCTTGCATAGTCCTCGATCCAATAGAGACGGTTTAACGTTTACAGAATTTGCTAGTCCTAACCTCCGATGAAGCTAGGGATTTAGCAGGGAACCAGTTTTTCCTCTCCTGATTGGGCTGTGCTAGATTCCATCTCTCTTACAGACCCGACTGGTAGTTCGTCATCGGATAGGATGCTGGGTTGCTCTCTCAGGGAGGTCAATTCCCCTTCCTTGAGGATGATGGAACTGGAACAGTCTGGACAGGAGTAAACCCGATGGGCTTGTCCATAGGATGCCTCCACTTCATCGACTAACTCGGAATTGTTCAGGTAAAAAACAATCGCCCGTTCAGCAATGGATGACATCGGCTCTGATTCAACTGCCGCTTTTATTTTTAATTTGCGATGCAGTTCCGGCGGAATATATAAAGTGACTTTTTGCTTATTTTGCATAAGACTGTGAACTTGTGTACCCGGGTATGTGTCTCAAGATAACGAACCTTTTTCCAGATGTCAAGACGTTATACCTCTATAACGGCATTTTTGTAATATTTCGTTACATTGTGTGGGTGGACGGCCCTGGGCTGTTTCATTTTCCATTGCCAACCCCTAAGACCTAACCCCCCAACCCCCTTCCCTAGTAGGGAAGGGGGAGTAATAAATAATTTTTTATGTTTAATAGTAATAATTAGTCCCCCCTCTCCCCATCAAAAGGGGTTCGGGGAGAGGTCACACAGTTTTTCCTAGAGAATGAAACAGCCCTGGGGGTTTGGGGGCCTGTTCCGGTGTTTCCCATTCCCTGCTATATATAGATAGTTGAGTAACTTTGTTGCTGATCATGAACAATAACCAAAGACAACCGAGAGAAGCATTAAATAAAGCATTTCTGAAAGTCAAAGTCAGCCGCAGCAACATTGAACAATTCAAGACTAACTTGATTAATCTCCTAGAGCATATCAATGAAAAGGAATCAGAAGAATTTCATAAAAATTTGATGGCTGATTTCCTGAAAAATACCTATTATAGCCCTAATTATTTTATTAATACCAGAGAACGTAATGATCTGGTTATTCACAATCAGAAAGATTCTAAAAGCAGTGTGGGTGTTATTCTCGAAGTCAAGAAACCCAAAAATAAAGCAGAAATGGTTAAGGTTGAAAACCTGAATGCTAAAGCCTTACAAGAGTTAGTTTTATATTTTTTGAGAGAACGAATTACCAATAATAACCTAGAAATTAAACATTTAATTGCTACTAATATTAATGAATGGTTTATTTTTGATGCCCAGATTTTTGAAAAATATTTTTGTGAGAATAAACAATTAATTCAACAATTTGAAGATTTTGCAGCCGGACGCTTAACGGGGAAAACCACCGATTTTTTCTATAAAGAAATTGCTAAACCTGCCATAGAAAAGATTAAAAATGAACTACAATTCACTTATTTTAATATTCAAGACTATGAAGCATTTGTTAGAGATGATAACCCCGAAAATGATGAAAAACTGATCGCTTTATTTAAGTTACTTTCGCCCCAACATTTATTAAAATTACCGACTGTTAACGATAGTAATACCCTAGATAAAGGCTTTTATAGTGAATTACTCTATCTTATCGGTTTAACGGAAACCAAAGAAAAGAATAAAAAACTGATCAAACGTCAACTAGAAGCACAAAGAAATCCAGCTTCACTGCTCGAAAATGCTATTTTACAACTCGATAGTTTAGATAAAATTTCCCGACTGGAAAAACCCGAACAATTTGGAGAAACTGCACCCGAACAGGTTTTTAATATTGCTTTAGAATTATCAATTACTTGGATAAACCGAATTTTATTCTTAAAATTATTAGAATCTCAATTAATAACTTACCATAAAGGCGATCGCAATTTTGCCTTTCTAAATTTAGATAAAATTCATAATTTTGATGATTTGGATCGGTTATTTTTCCAAGTATTAGCCGTTAAATCTAGTGAGAGAAAACCGGATGTAAAAAAGATTTTTGCTAATGTTCCCTATCTGAATAGTTCCCTATTTGAAACTACCGAACTCGAACATCAAACCCTAGTTATTAGTAATCTGAGAGCCGAAAAACTACCAATTTTATCAACAACTGTTTTAAAAGATACTAACGGAAATAAACGCACCGGAGAACTGAATACCCTACAATATTTATTTGAGTTTCTCGATGCTTATGATTTTAGTAGCGAAGGTTTAGAAGGAATTCAAGAAGAACAGAAAACCTTAATTAATGCCTCGGTTTTAGGACTCATTTTTGAGAAAATTAACGGTTATAAAGATGGGTCATATTTTACCCCAGGTTTTATTACCATGTATATGTGTCGGGAAACTTTGCGGAAAGCAGTTGTCCAGAAATTCAATGAAATTAAAAGTTGGAATTGCCAAACTCTTGATGATTTATATGATAAAATAGAAGATAGAA
>Ga0208359_1000050_pt1 | contig 26187 bp, 24 predicted proteins | sample LakMenEpi26Aug09_FD_150732 | JGI IMG/M metagenome (GOLD analysis project Ga0208359, IMG submission 150732) | Freshwater microbial communities from Lake Mendota, WI - 26AUG2009 deep hole epilimnion (SPAdes) | ecosystem: Environmental > Aquatic > Freshwater > Lake > Epilimnion/Euphotic zone ... | reverse complement strand
AATCAGCATAATTTTTGTGTCTAAATTTTATATTGCTGGCGCAAATACTTGAACAATTGGCAGCGTTCGCTGGCTTACTGCACAATATATATAGTGTGCCTGCGTAAGTCCTGGGGTTGAGGACTTTCGCACAGAAGCTAAGAAACCGGGTTTCTGGGGAAGTACAGACCCTTGCCAGGGATAAAAGGCCTTTGAGTATTTTTTGCTAAGGCTTCGATCTCAGACTATCCAAGTATTCCTATAATATTAAGCAATTGCAACAAAAATCCCAAGAAAGCCATAAATCCGCGTTAGGGAACACCGAGAAAAGTATGAGTAGAATTGAAACCCGCACAGAACCGATGGTCTTGAACATGGGGCCACACCATCCCTCCATGCACGGGGTCTTACGGTTAATTGTCACCCTGGATGGGGAAGATGTGGTGGACTGTGAACCCGTGATTGGGTATCTGCATCGCGGTATGGAAAAAATCGCCGAAAGTCGTAGCGTTGTCATGTATGTCCCCTATGTTAGCCGATGGGACTACGCCGCTGGAATGTTCAACGAAGCAGTAACCGTGAATGGCCCGGAACGATTGGCTGGAGTCACCGTCCCCAAACGGGCGCAATATATTCGGGTGATTATGCTCGAACTCAACCGCATTGCTAATCACCTATTATGGCTTGGCCCATTCCTGGCCGACGTCGGCGCCCAAACACCCTTTTTCTACATTTTCCGAGAACGGGAACTCATTTATGACCTCTGGGAAGCGGCTACCGGATACCGAATGGTGAATAATAACTATTTTCGGATTGGGGGAGTAGCAGCCGATTTACCCTATGGTTGGGTGCAGAAATGTCGAGATTTTTGCGATTATTTCGGGCCAAAAATTGACGAGTACGAACGCTTAATTAGCAATAACCCGATTTTCCGACGTCGGATTGAGGGTTTAGGGACTATTACCCGGGAACAGGCGATTAACTGGGGATTATCCGGGCCAATGTTACGCGCCTCTGGGGTGAAGTGGGATTTACGCAAAGTTGACCACTACGAATGTTACGACGAGTTGGACTGGGATGTGCAGTGGGACACGGGAGGAGACTGTTTAGCCCGCTATTTTGTGCGGATTCGGGAAATGCGAGAATCCCTCAAAATTCTGTATCAAGCCCTCGATGCTCTCCCCGGTGGCCCCTACGAAAATTTAGAAGCCCAACGGATGATGACCGGGCCGAAATCCGAATGGAATGCTTTTGATTATCAGTTTATTGGTAAGAAAATCGCCCCGACTTTCAAAATTCCTAAAGGGGAACATTATGTAAGAATTGAAAGTGGCAAAGGGGAACTCGGTATTTATATCATTGGGGATGATAGTGTCTTTCCCTGGCGGTTCAAAATTCGGGCGGCGGATTTCTGCAATTTACCGATTCTCTCGGAATTAGTTAGAGGGGAAAAAATCGCTGACTTGGTAGCCATTCTCGGTAGTATCGATATTATTATGGGTTCGGTTGACCGTTAGGAATAATTTGTTTCAAAGTTGGGTCAGAAAGAATAAAAAATTAGCGATCAACGAATGATTTTATCATCCGGCGATCGCTAATTTTTTTGAAAAAATCTAATCTTAATCAATCTAATAGAAAAGGGAAACTACTTCAGATATTTTCAGTCCCCGAACCACTGTTGGCTCCCGAATATACAATCCCGCGCTCCATATCTAAGGTCAGAATCACCCCATCTCGAATTAAGCGGGTGGCATTATTTACCCCAACAATCACAGGAACTCCCAACCGTAAAGCAATTACCGCCGCGTGACTGGTCAAACTATCGGCTTCGGTGACCACACCCCCCGCCTTTCGCATCACATCGACAAAATCGGCACTGGTTTGAACCGTAACCAAAATTTCCCCAGCATTAAAATCGGCCAACTCTCCGGCGCTACGGGCAACCCGCGCCCGTCCAGTCACACAGCCCTGACCCACGGCCGTTCCCTTCCCCAAAGCAGCCGTCACCACTTCTACCTTAATCAAATCCGTAGATCCGGCAACCCCCTGTAGAGTTCCCGCCGTGGTAACAACCAAATCCCCATCGGCCAGGAGATTTTTTTCCCTAGCCACATTCACAGCAGCTTGAAATGTTTGGTCAGCCGAAGGTAAATCTAAAACCAATAACGGTTTCACCCCCCAAACTAAACTCAACTGTCGGGCTACTTCCACGTGGGGGGTAATCGCTAAAATCGGGGTTTGGGGCCGGAACTTTGACACATTCCGAGCCGTAGACCCAGTTTTAGTTAAGGTCATAATCGCCGCCGCGTTCAACTGGTGAGAAATTTGTGCCACCGCCTGACTAATGGCATTAGGAATAGAACGTCCGGTATCTTCTACTTTAGAAACATTGCGGGTCGCCCCCTCCTGCTCAATCCGCACCGCAATCCGGGCCATGGTCGCCACCGCTTCCACCGGATAGTTACCCACGGCGGTTTCATTGGAGAGCATCACCGCATCGGTACCATCTAAAATCGCATTCGCCACATCGGAAATTTCCGCCCGGGTGGGTCGGGGATTATTCACCATGCTATCTAACATCTGAGTGGCGGTAATTACCGGAATTCCCATGCGGTTAGCGGTGATAATTAACCGTTTTTGTAAAATCGGCACATCCTCGGCGGGAAGTTCCACCCCTAAATCGCCTCTGGCCACCATCACCCCATTACACAAAGCCAGAATTTCTTCCATTTGTTCAATGGCTTCGTGTTTTTCAATTTTGGCAATCACGGGAACATCTTTCCCCGCACTCGCAATTAATTCTTTAATTTCTAAGACGTCCTGGGGATTTCTGACGAAACTTAAAGCTACCCAGTCCACTCCTTGATCTAAACCAAACATTAAGTCCTTGCGGTCTTTTTCGGTCATGGCTTTAATGGAGAGATAAACCCCAGGAAAATTCACCCCTTTACTATTAGAAAGAGTCCCGCCTACAACGACACGACAATATAAGCGTCCTTTTGATGGTTCGACTTTCTCTACGACCATTTCCACCTTGCCATCATCGAGGAGAATCACCGCCCCATTTGGGACTTCATCGGCTAAAGGTTTATAGGTAACAGAGGACATTTCTTGGGTTCCCACCACGTCTTCACTGGTGAGAATAAACTGATCATCCCGGTTCAAAATAATCGAACCCGTCTCAAATTTGCCTAATCTGATTTTTGGGCCTTGGAGATCTTGTAAAATCCCCACGGGTTGATTCAGTTCAAAGGCGGTTTGTCGAATCATCCGAATACTGCGTTGATGATCCTCATGGGTATTATGGGAAAAATTTAAGCGCAGAGTCGTTGCACCCGCTTCAATCAATGCGCGGAGAACTTCAGGCTTCTGGGTAGCAGGGCCGATTGTAGCGACTATTTTAGTTCGATGCAGTAGATTTTGCGGTTGCATGACTCAATTAAAGATCTAGGGAATTGTCCGTAGAGACGAGCCACGGCGCGTCTCTCTACAGATCATAAACAGAATTTAACCATGTCAGGGACACATCAGGATCAGGAATTACGAATTGGTAATGGGTAATGGGTAATGGGTAATGGGTAATAGAAAGAGTTTACCCCCCCTGTTCCCTCTTATCTATTTAGGGAAATAACGGGGGTTTAAGCGTGATCCGGTGCCGCCATCGGTGGGGTCGAGGAATTGACGTAGGGGAATACCAGTAGAACGAGTTCTCGGCCGCCCTAAAGCCCCTCGAATGATGTCTCCGGTACTTTTTTCATCTATCAGGGTCAGAACACCTTGGGTGCTTTGGCCACTGTCGGCAATCACGAGGTTTTGGAAAATCCGATCGCGCACAAATAGGGGATCTTCCCCAGGGGGCACGGTTAAGACAATCCGACATTGGGGAATATCTTCGGTCGTGGCGCAGAGGGTATTGTAACCATTCTCAATCGCGGTACTGATTTCTGCTAATCCATCGGGACGATAGGACTCTAAACGGCGACTAATTTCTCCACAACGGCGTTCCGGTGTCCATCCGCCCCCCATATTGCTAGGAACTGCCCAAGCATAGCCTTGATTGGGTTGGCTGACGGGATAATACATGACCGTATATTGACCGCCAATTACTTCACATCGAAACCGAGCAATTGCCGTGTCCCCGGTTTCCACTTCCACTTGAGGAATTAGGGGGCCTTGGCCTTGATCCGTGGGCTGAGGTTGGGGGGCTGGGGGTTGGGTGGTATTGGTAGGGGGAACCGGAATCGTTTGGGGCGGTTGGGTTGTGTTACGGGGAAGTTGCAGCAGGTCGGTCAAACTGGGTAAAGATGGCCACCGAGGTTTGGCGTTAGCCCCGGTCGCAGAACCCAGGATTGATAGGGTAATTGATAAACCAATAAACCCGACTAAGGATCTACGCAGTAGTAAGCTAGACATAAATATTTTCTCCTGGGGATAAAATTGTGGTATTTTAGGCAATTACGTCCGGGTTTAGTGATTTTATAAATCTTTACAATTTGTTACTTTTCTCATAAAATACTCAGGTGTGAAACTTCAAGGAGTGCAAACTGTAATGTCGGAGGCAAGCAAGCCACTGACAGTCCCCAAGGAATACCTCGCCGCAGAGGATGGTTTTAACACCACGCTACTGATGTTTTTCAGTGCGGTAGTAATGGTGATCTATTCCACATTGGGATACTGGCTTTGGGGTTGGCCAGATTGGTGTTGTTTTTTGATTAATGTTTTGGCGCTGCACCTTTCGGGGACAGTGATCCATGACGCATCCCATAATTCTGCCCACAAAAACCGGATTTTGAATTCGGTATTAGGGCACGGTAGTGCTTTGATGTTAGGGTTCGCTTTTCCCGTATTTACACGGGTGCATATCCAACATCATTGCCATGTTAATGATCCAGACAATGATCCGGATCATTTTGTTTCCACAGGTGGCCCCTTGTGGTTGATTGCGGCACGTTTCTTTTACCATGAAGTGTTTTTTTTCAAGCGCCGACTTTGGAAAAAATATGAGCTTTTGGAATGGTTTTTGAGTCGATTATTTGTAGTGACTATTGTTGCTATATCTATTCATTATGACTTCCTTGGCTATATTCTGAATTTCTGGTTTTGTCCGGCTTTGGTTGTGGGAATAGCTTTGGGTTTATTCTTTGATTATTTACCCCATCGTCCCTTTCAAGAACGGGGTCGCTGGAAAAATGCTAGGGTGTATCCGGGTTCGGTTTTAAATCTGTTAATTTTGGGGCAAAATTACCATCTGATTCATCATTTGTGGCCATCTATTCCTTGGTATTATTACAAGCCAACCTATGAATTTATGAAGCCTCTGTTAGATGAAAAAGGTTCTCCCCAAACCTTGGGAATATTAGAAGGAAAAAAAGACTTTTGGGGTTTCCTCTATGATGTTTTTTTGGGAATCCGTTTTCATCATAAATCCTCCCATGAGAATTAACAATTTATCCCTGAAATTCAATGGATTAATGATTGAGAATTAAGAATCGTAATTCCGCTATGATTCTTAATTCTTAATTTGTTTTTATAGATAAAAATGTTATAGAGGTACGAATTACAGTTAGGACACTTCTAAATCCAGCAAACTCATTCCCTATTCCCTGTTCCCTACCGCTAAAACCATGGAAAAACCAGCTATTCAAAAGCCACAACCTACTATTCCTGAAAAAAGTCTCTGGAATCAAATCCGAGAGAATATTGTAATTTTAGCGATCGCACTGGGATTATCATTATTAATTAGAACTTTTGTGGCTGAACCTCGATTTATTCCTTCGGATTCGATGTTTCCGACCTTAGAAATAAATGATCGCTTAGTCATAGAAAAAGTATCCTATTATTTAAAATCTCCCCAATTTGGCGATATTATTGTTTTTACTCCTCCTTCCCAATTACAAGAAATTGGCTATGGGGCTGATCAAGCCTTTATTAAACGAATTATTGGTAAACCGGGTCAAACGATTGAAGTTAAAAATGGTCGGGTTTATATTGATAATCAGCCCCAATTTGAGCGTTATATTGCTGAAGAACCCCATTACCAATTACCCCCAGTCAAAGTTCCTGATAATTCCTATTTTATGATGGGAGATAATCGTAACGATAGTAATGATTCCCATGTTTGGGGTTTTCTTCCCAAGGAAAATATTATTGGTCGCGCCGTCTTTCGTTTTTGGCCAATTGAAAGATTTGGCGGAGTTTAGAATCAGCGTGCTTTGATTTTCTGGGATATTTTAGATTATAGCAACCGCCAAGGCAGTTAAGACACCAGACGGATCTTGGAACCCAGACGGTAAAGTGTTTTCCCCCTGTTCCCTCCCCCCTAGCCCCCCGTGCACGGGGGGTTTGGGGGGCTGTTCCCTGCTATACCACAGATTAAAATCCGTGAAATCCGTGAAATCCTCTTAAATCAGTGATCCCAAATATTTAGAAATAGCATGATTAAAATCTTCAATCATAATCGGTTTACTCAGATAATCATTCATTCCTACTTCTAAACATCTTTGATGATCGCGCTCCAAAACATTAGCCGTCACCGCAATAATCCAGGGTTGAGTTTGGGAAGATTCACGAATCATTTTGGTGGTGGTTAAACCATCCATTTCCGGCATTTGCATATCCATTAATATTATATTATATGATTGTTTTTTTAACAATTCTAATACTTCTAATCCATTGTTAGCAATATCCGCATTATAGCCCAAGGCTTTCATAAGCAATAATCCAAATTCTTGATTTATTTCATCATCATCAGCGATCAAAATTTTTAATTGGGATTGATTATAAATTTTTTCGATTTGAGGTAGAGGGAGATTTGTTAGTAAGTTAATTTCGCTTTCAGAAGCGAGTTTTAATTTCAGGGTAAAATAAAAGGTTGAACCTTGGGTTTGAGGTTCTTCGGGCTCTAGGAAAAAATCTGGGGGAGGATTTCCGCCAATATTCCCCTGACTTTCCACCCAAATTGTTCCTGACATTAAATTCACTAAATTTTTACTAATTACTAATCCTAAACCCGTACCGCCATATTTACGATTAATAGAGGTATCTGCTTGGTTAAAGGGTTGAAATAGATCATTGATTTTATCGGAATTAATCCCAATTCCTTGATCTTGAATTGAGATAATTAACTGATATTTCTGATCAGAAATAGGTTGACCAATTATATTAATATAAATACTGCTATTATCAGTAAATTTAACCGCATTTCCTAATAAATTTAAGAAGATTTGTCTCAATCGATCACTGTCTCCTAAAAAACCATCAGGAATATCAGGATCAATCGAATAGGTGAAGTGAATTTTTTTATCTAAAATTTCTCTCTGGAGGAGATCAGAGACCGACTGAATGACAGTTCTTAAAACAAAAGGATGTTCTTCTAGTTCAAAGTTCCCCGATTCAATTTTTGATAAGTTAAGAATATCATTAATAATAGTTAGGAGCAGATTCCCACTATCCCGAATCATATTAACTAATTTTTTTTGTTCCTGGGAAAGATCGGTCATTAATAAAAGTTGAATGATCCCAATTACGCCATTCATCGGGGTACGGATTTCGTGACTCATATTAGCTAGAAAATCAGCTTTGGCTTTAGTTCCAGCTTCCGCGCTTTCCTTGGCTTCGGATAGGGCGATTTCGGCTTGTTTGCGATCGCTAATATCCAGCATTGTTCCATAAATATCCGTGATCTGATGCTGTTGATTATAAGCAGCCTTACCCATAGCATTAATATACCGAATCGCCCGATCATTATGATGAATAATTCTGATATCCAGATCATAACTAATTCCTTGGGTTTTGAGTTGTTCTAAAGCCTCTAAAAATCTAGCTTGATCTTCAATATGAATGCGAGTAATTAACTGGGCTAAAGTGGGTTCTCCTAAATTAAAATCAAAACCAATAATCCTAAATAATTCCATTGAACAGAGCATTTTTTCAGTCTGGAGATTCAATTCCCAATTTCCCAGATGGGAAATAGTTTGAGCTTCTTCTAGGCGATCTTTTGCTCTTTTTACCTCTTTTTGAATCTGTTGTTGTTCGGTAATTTCTGTAATTACCCCCCCGACTCCAGACTGTCCATCTTCTAATAAAACCGGATAAAGACTACCGATCCAATATCGAGTTTGTAAAAACACCGGGGTTAGGGTTTTAAATTCTACATTTCTCAGGGTTTCACCCGTTTCTAAGACTTGACGCATCAAAGGTTCATAAATATTTGCCCATTCAGGAAATAACTCCTGTACGGTTTTGCCAATATGTTCTACTGCGGACAAATTATTAATCTTGGCGAAGTTTTCATTAACTTTAACAAATTTTAGATTTTGATCCAGTAAACATAATCCCACGGGACTATTAATATAAATATTGTCTAACCAATTATTACTGGCTTGGAGTTGATTTTGAAATTTTTTTAACTCATTAATATTGACAAAGGTAACAACTACTCCATCATTGTTATTATTTTCCCCTTTATAGGTGTGCGCTCGCATCAAGAGTTGTTCTTGAGTCTTTTGGTTGATCACTTCTAATTCTATGGGAATTTGAGATACCACAAAATTCGATAAAATTTCAACTAAGTTAGGACAGTCTAAATTATGGGTAAAATGGGTTAGGGGGCGGTTAATATCAGTGGGAAGAATATTAATAATATTACTGGTCATCGGGGTAAATTTTCTAATATTCAGATCATTATCCAGAAAGATGACTCCGATATCGGTACTGCGAAGTAAATTATCAATATCGCTGGTTAGTTCGGTGAGTTGTTGAATTTTAATCTGATATTCTGAATTAACGGTATAAAGTTCTTCATTTACCGACTGCAATTCCTCATTGGTACTTTGCAATTCTTCATTAGAAGCCAGTAATTCCTCATTGGTAGCCTGTTGTTCTTCATTGGTTGTTTCTAATTCTTCAATAGTCGCTTGTAAATTTTCTCGGGTTTGTTGCAGTTCATATTCTAATTCAGTGATTTGTTTAACGGTTTCAATATCAACCTGAAACTCAATCTGATTGGATTTGCTTTCTAATATTGTTTTTACCTCTAATAAAACCAACATAAATTCATTAATGATTGGGTATTTATTGGGAAATGCTATCTTTAAATTTAAGGTCTCATTCACCCCATTTCTAAACAAATTAATTCCCGTATACAAAATATTTTGTTGTTCCCGTTTAGCACGGTGAATAGCTGTTCTCATGGGTAATTTTAAAGGAGTCGGAACCAGTTCCGTAATATCTAATTTAGGCTTGCCCGTAGAAAAGGATAGCAAATCTGCACCATTATGAAAAATATGCAGCAATTGGAAGTCTTGATTGATTAATACACAGGTCAGACGTTGTTCTGCAAAACAAAGATTAAAAACTGAATCTAAAATCCGTTCATACTGAAAAATATTGCGATTAGAGACGGGTGGTATCGTGACTGGAGCTAATAGTGTTGGGTGGGATGCGGGCATTAAACTCAGTTGAACTTCTCGGTGTTTGCGGAAGATTTTCCATCTTTGATTGATATGAATAAATTCTGTTTCCGTTTCTCCCAAAGTTTCGGCATTTCCTAAAAACAAAATCCCTTGGGAAGCTAAAGAAAAATGCAGTAAGCGTAATACTTGTTGCTGAAGTAGGGGCTGCATATAAATCAGCACATTCCGGCAACTAATCAAATTCATTTTAGAAAAACCCGCATTTTTAGTTAAATCATGGGGGGCAATAATTAACATCTCGCGTAAATTCCGTTTCACTTGATAGGAGCCGGCTTTATAGGTAAAGTATTTCTCTAAACGTTCAGGAGTAATATTATTTTTAATGCTTTCATTATAAGTTCCTTGAGAGGCTACTTCCAGGGCTTGACTATCAAGGTCGGTGGCAAACATTTTGACGCTGATCTGTTTATCGGCCGCCTGAATTGCTTCATCAATTAATATAGCTAAGGAATAGGCTTCTTCTCCGGTAGCACAGGCGGGAACCCAGACACGGAGTTGTTCCTGGGGTTCTAAAGATTCGATTAACTCTGGTAAAACCTGCTGTTCCATTAATTCCCAGGCGGGAGGATCTCTAAAGAATTGGGTAACGCCAATTAATAAGTCTTGACGGAGTAATTTTCTTTCTGTTTCTGATTGATTTAATAAAACAATATACTGATTTAAATCCTGGGATTGGTTGATGCCACAACGATTCAGAATCCGACGACTCAGGGTGCTAATTTTATATTGACAAAAATCAATTTTTTCGTATTTGGATAAAATCCCCAGGATTTGTTCAAATTGTTCGACGGGAATTAAATCTCTGGCTTTGACTTGGGAAATGGGATAGTTGAGGGAATAGCCGACTAAACTATAAACCGCCTGGGCTAAGTCCTGCGGGGATAAAATCCCATCCAAGCAATCACAAGGTATCACACTACTCGGCATACTCGTAAATTGGGCGGTTTCTGGGGATTGAACTAGGGTAATTCCGCCTTTTTGACTAATAACTTGTAATCCTTCTGTGCCATCGTTTCCAGTTCCAGATAGCAGGATTCCGATCACTTTTTCTCCCCATTGCGTGGCGAGGGATTTGAAGAAAATATTGATCGGATCATTTACCCGCTCGGAAAGATGTTGTTCTAGTCGTAAGTAATCTTTTTCGACTGTTAAAGTGTGACGCGGGGGCAATACATAGATATGGTTAGGATGTAATTGTACCCCATCTTTGATCTGTTCAACTTCTAATGAGGTGCGTCTTTGAATTAATTCTGGCATCAAACTAGGAAAATCGGGAGAAAGATGTTGCAAAATTACAAAAGCTGCACCCGGATTATTTGGTAAATTGGTAAAAAATTCTTCTAAAGGTTGTAAACCTCCGGCTGATGCACCGATGGCTACCACAAAAAATTTTTCTGGCTGTTCAGGGCTATTATTCTGGGTGTTTTCTGTCATATTATTAAAAGGGATTGGTACAGGAATTAAAATTTTATTTTTTAGTCATATAACTTTCTATGAACACATCAACAAATGGTTTTCAGAAATTAAAACGTTAACTTAAATAAACACTTTTGTCAATACATTTGAGTTTTTTTAATTATTTTTTAATATTCATATTAATCGCTCCTTACTGATACAACACTCTTGTAGGGGCTTAAATCCCCATCAAAATTATACATAATTTCAGATAATATTTGTCAAATCTAATACAAATCCTGGTAAAATATTTTCTCCCGATAAAGATTGGGGAGATGGGATAATTTCTACTATTTGATTAGGGCGATAAATTTCTACACGCTGATTGTGTCTATCTAGTAACCATCCTAATTTTGTCCCATTTTCTATATATTCTTGCATTTTAGCCTGTAGCTTTTCTAAGGAATCAGTTTTTGAGCGTAATTCAACAACAAAATCGGGAGATAGGGGAGCAAATTTTTCTTTTTCTGCTGTGGTTAAAACCTGCCATCTTTGGTTACTGACCCAAGCAGCATCGGGGGAGCGATTTGCACCATTAGGAAGCCTGAAACCCGTTGAAGAATCAAAAGCTAATCCTAAATTATTTTGACGACTCCAGCTTTGCAGTTGATAAGATAGATCAATATTTCGGTTGCCAGTTTCGCTACCTGTGGGGGGCATAATAGCTAAATCTCCCGATGCACTGCGCTCAAATCTCAAATCCCGGTTATTTTGACATAGCTGAAAAAACTGCTCATCTGTTAGTTCAATAGTTAACTCAAAGGGTGTGGGTATTGTAATAGTTTCCATGATTTTATCCTAATTTAGTCCTCTGGAGGGGGACGGCACGCTTCGCCCTACGATGAATTTGATTTTAAGCAATTTAGACAACTGATTTGGACTGGCACATATAGCAATCCTATTTGAGTTGTGTTCAAAATTCCTGATCAAAAGGGAACACCGGAACAGCCCCCCCAAACCCCCATGCACGGGGGGCTAGGGGGGGAGGGATCTGGGGTAATACTTCTGGCTGTTTCATATCAGTATTGAAATGTTACAACCTATTTAGGATTGCTATATATATCAAAATTATACATAATTTCAGAGAATATTTGTCAAATCTAATATAAATCCTGGTAAAATATTTTCTCCCGATAAAGATTGGGGAGATGGGATAATTTCTACTATTTGATTAGGGCGATAAATTTCTACACGCTGATTGTGTCTATCTAGTAACCATCCTAATTTTGTCCCATTTTCTATATATTCTTGCATTTTAGCCTGTAGCTTTTCTAAGGAATCAGTTTTTGAGCGTAATTCAACAACAAAATCGGGAGATAGGGGAGCAAATTTTTCTTTTTCTGCTGTGGTTAAAACCTGCCATCTTTGGTTACTGACCCAAGCAGCATCGGGGGAGCGATTTGCACCATTAGGAAGCCTGAAACCCGTTGAAGAATCAAAAGCTAATCCTAAATTATTTTGACGACTCCAGCTTTGCAGTTGATAAGATAGATCAATATTTCGGTTGCCAGTTTCGCTACCTGTGGGGGGCATAATAGCTAAATCTCCCGATGCACTGCGCTCAAATCTCAAATCCCGGTTATTTTGACATAGCTGAAAAAACTGCTCATCTGTTAGTTCAATAGTTAACTCAAAGGGTGTGGGTATTGTAATAGTTTCCATGATTTTATCCTAATTGAGTTGGCTACGGTTCAATTATATCAAAATTATCAGATTACCTATTACCTATTCCAAAATTGACTATCGCCCATTTTTGATCGCTCATTGCTCACTACCTATTAATATTTAGCTAACAGAAAAGGTAATCATTAGCAAAATAACAACGAACAAAACCGCCCCCGCTCCTAAGAAAATATATCGTTTTTGTTGTCGGGTTGAGGGATATTCCGAGGGGTAGATATCAGGCTCGACCGCAAAGTTATTGAGCAAACCTTCATCATCTTTAGTGTAGCCCGTTTCAGCGGCAATATCAGGAGATTGGGGATCATTTGTGGGAATTTCAGCAGGAATGAGTTCGCTACCGTCGCTGCGATGCTCTGGGTTGGGGTTAAGGGTTTTCCCTGTTATTTTGGAGTTGGTCATGTTGCCCTCTTATTCAATTTATATTTACTATAGCAATCCCATTTGAGTTGTGTTCAAAATTCCTGATCAAAAGGGAACACCGGAACAGACCCCCAAACCCCCCGTGCACGAGGGGCTAGGGGGGGAGGGATCTGGGGTAATACTTCTGGCTGTTTCATATCAGTATTGAAATGTTACAACCTATTTAGGATTGCTATATTATAGTCTATTAATACTTTTGACTGCTTCATGCCAGTATAATAAATCAACTCCATTTTAGGATTTTAAATGAAAGCACAAGCCTATGATCGGATTAAAACATTAGTGGATATTCCCGCAGATTTTGGAAAATCCCTAATTCCCAAGGGAACAATTGGAACAGTAATCGAATGTTATGAACATCCTAAAGAGGGATATGCGGTTGACCTGACTATTCTTAGTGAAACCGGAGAATCGGGTTTTGAATATGAAAATGTAATTCTGTATCCTGAGCAGTTTTCTGTAGTCAATGATACCACGGAAATGGGGAATTTTATTTCGGTTTTTGGCGATATTAGTTATGAAGTCCCGCAAGTGGTTCATGAGCAATCAAATTCACCAGAAACCCCAGTAGAGCAAACGACTCAGGAGTAACATAAAACTCAAATCACAACTTGTTAAATTTTATCTAAAACTGTCTCATAATTATGCTATATTTCCCTATGGAGTGTTTAAAATCATTTATTCCGTGGGGAAATACCAATTTCAATCAAACTTATGAAACGAATATTAAAATACAGTTTTATCTTATTTTTTGTCGGAATAATTTTAGCGATTGCACCCCCCAGTTTAGGATTATTCAATCCTGAATTTAACCTAAGAATTATCCATAGTAATGATCATCATGCCCACTTAGAACCCGTTACCGTTAACGACAAGGAACTAGGCGGCATTGTCCGACGTAAAACCCTGATTGATAGTTTAAAAACCAAAAATTCTCAAGAAACCCTCCTCCTAGATGCCGGGGATATTTTTCAAGGAACTTTATATTTTAATCAATATTTAGGTCAAGCGGATTTACCCTTTTATAATCAGATGAATTATCAGGCAGTTACCCTGGGAAACCATGAATTTGACAGGGGACAGACTGTTTTAGCTAATTTTATTAAAAAAGCCAAGTTTCCTATGCTTTCGGCTAATCTTGAAATCGCGCCTAATTCTCCCTTAGCGGGGTTAGTAAAACCTTGGGTAATTCTATCGGTTAAAGGTAAAAAAATCGGGGTATTTGGCTTAACCACAGAAGCTACAGCTAATATGTCAAGTCCAGGGGAAGGAGTACGTTTTACTGATGCTATTCAAGCAGCAAAAAAAGCGGTTTCTGAGTTAAAAAAACAAGGAGTGAATAAAATTATTGGGTTAACCCATATTGGCTTAGAATCGGATTTAGAACTGGCTAAAACCGTCAATGATATTGATATTATTATCGGCGGACATAGCCACACACCGTTAGGTTCAATGCCCAATGCTAAACAACCCTATCCTATTGTTGAAACCACACCAAAGGGTAAAAAAGTTTTAGTAGTCACGTCTTGGGAATGGGGGAAATATTTAGGGGATTTAGAAGTTAAATTTAATCGCCGAGGAGAAGTAACTTCTTGGAAAGGAATACCCCATGCTATTGATGATCAAATTCAACCGGATGCCAACTTTGCCAAACAGTTAGAAAAATTTTCTGCTTCCCTAGAGGTCTTACGTCAAACAATTATTGGAAAAACCTTAACTCCCTTAGAAGGAAGTCGAGATTTAGTTAGAACTCAAGAAACTAATTTAGGTAATTTAATTACCGATGCCATGTTAAATAAATTAAGACCCGATGGCGCTCAAATTGCCCTATTAAATTCTGGAGGAATTCGGTCTAGTATTCCCGCCGGAAATATTAGTGTTAGTCAAGTGATTGAAGTCATGCCTTTTGGGAATACAATTGCTCGTTTAGATTTAACCGGAGAACAACTCAAACAAGCCTTAGAACATGGTGTCAGTCAAGTGGAATTAGGAGAGGGAAGATTCCCCCAAGTGTCAGGATTAAGGTTTATTTATGACCCCAAAGCTCCGGCGGGTGATCGCGTTATTTCCGTTACTATTGTTGATCAATCGGGACAAGAAAAACCCCTGGATTTAACTGCTACCTATCGAGTCGTTGCGAATAATTTTATGTCGATTGGGGGAGATGGTTATGAGGTGATGAAATCGGGTAAAAATCAAGTTGATACGGGATTTTTATTGGCGGATGTGGTGATTGATTATATTAAGAAGCAATCGGAAATTAATGTGGAATCGGGCGATCGCATTACAGCTAAGGAATGAAAAATCAATCAATGGATTAATGAGTGATTTGAGGTTGGGAAAGTATGGGTTTGTATATTTTCTGTGATCAAAAGGGAACGCCGGAACAGCCCCCCCAAACCCCCCGTGCACGGGGGCTAGGGGGGAGGGATCTGGGGTAATACTTCTGGCCGTTTCATATCAGTATTGAAATGTTACAACCTATTTAGGATTGCTATATACGCATAGCGCATCTGCGTAAGTCCTGTTGAACTTAAATCTGGACTTCCCTTTGATTGCTGATTTCTGCTATGATCAATAGGTTGAAAACATTACACCTTAACATAATGCAAGATTTAGGGCATGAATCAACGGAAAACAATAGCACTCAAGAGGAAGAATCTTTAACCATTGAACAAGCGATCGCTAATCTTAGCCATGAAGAATTAGGACATCGCTATTATGCGGCTTGGTGGTTAGGACGTTTTCGAGTGAATGAACAGGGGGCGGTAGATGCCTTGATTTTAGCTTTAAATGATGAATCCGATCGCACTGAAGAAGGCGGTTATCCCCTACGCAGAAATGCGGCTAGAGCTTTAGGAAAACTAGGAGATAAACGGGCAGTTTCGGCATTAATTGAATGTTTAGACTGTGCTGATGTTTATGTTCGAGAGGCGGCGGCTCAATCTTTAGAACAATTAGGGGATGAGCGTTGTGTTCCCGTCTTAATAAAATTATTAGAAGGGGGATTAGAAGTCGCTCAATTTGTCCCTGGAAAACCCTATTTAGTTCAACCCTATGATGCCATTTTAGAAGCATTAGGCAGTTTAAAAGCCACCGTTGCGATACCGTTTGTTCAACCGTTTGTAGAACATTTCGTGCCTAAAGTTCGGTATGCGGCATTCAGAGCAATGTATCAATTAACGGGCGAAAATAGCTACGGACAACGGTTAATAGATGCGTTAAAAGGCAATGATTTAACCTTACGCCGCACCGCCTTAATGGACTTAGGGGCAATTGGATATTTACCTGGGGCAAAAGCGATCGCCGAAACCTTTGCAGAAAATAGTTTAAAATTAATTGCTTTAAAAGGAGTTTTAGAATATCAATTAACCGATACTTCTGATTTTAATTTGTCTGAATCAGCAATTGAAGTCATGGAATTAATGGATTATTTATTATAAAAAATATTAGCTAATAGTAAAAATATGACTGTACAAATATTAATTCAATCTGTTGAAAAAGCTGATTCTGCTGCCTCTTTATTTAAAGCTGTTTCTGCCTTAGCTCAAGCTAATTCTGTTGAAGCAATTCCGACATTAATTACCGTTTTAGGCTATAATAATCCTGGGGCTGCGGTGGCTGCGGTGGATGGATTAACTCAGTTGGGTGAACCTGCGGTTATTCCCTTATTAGAACAATTGGATGGTTATAATTATGGGGCAAGGGCTTGGGCTATTCGTGCCTTATCAGGTATTGGTGATCCTCGTGGTTTAGAGGTTTTATTAGAATCCGCCGGGAGTGATTTTGCTTTAAGTGTTCGTCGGGCAGCTACCAGAGGATTAGGGAATATTCACTGGGACAAATTACCTTTTGAACAACTTGCTGATGCTCAATTTGAAACTTTTAAAATATTACAAAAAACCGTAGAAGATCCCGAATGGATTGTTAGATATGCGGGTGTTTTTGGGTTAGAGGGTTTAGCAATAGCTATTCAAAAAACTCAACCAGAATGGTTGAATAAAATTCAAGAACAGTTACAACAATTAGCAAATATTGATGAAGTTCTGGCAGTTAGAGCTAGGGCAAAATGGGCAATTCAAAAAATTAAGAATTATTAATTACGAATTACGAATTACGAATTAGGAGTCAATGAATTAGCCCGATCGCTATCGAGCCTTGCATTAACTCTCATATTTTTGCTTGTCATAACTCTGTATGACAATACTATAGCTCAAAAAATTCAAAGACTCTTACACGATAGTCCGAATTATATTCAGAGTATTGAGATCGCTATTACCGTGAGTCGTGAGTTTTCGGCGATCGCTTTCAATTAATAGACTTGATCGTGATTACCAATATCAACAAAAACGGCTTTTTCTTCGTCTGTAAAATAAAATATCACTTTTTGATTATACTCAATACTAAAAATCCACAGTTCTTTAAGTTTACCTGATAATTTATGGGTTTTGAGAGATGGATCAAACGGATTTTCCTTGAATTTTTCTAGCTTTATCCGAAATTTTTTTTCTAACTCATGGTTGCCTTGAAAACGTTTTTTGAAGGCTCGCTTAAAAGAATCATCAAAACTAATTTCTATCATTTATTATTCTTTTAAAAATTCGTATTCGTATATTTTCGGTTTGATTTTGTCGGCTAAAAAGTTCAGTTTATTTCTTAATTCGCCAATCAATTCCATATATTTTGCATCATCACTTTTTGAATTCATTCTGCCTTTGTCGTTTCTGTCTTGAAAGTATTCTCTAATGTCATACAAACTTGCGTTTACATTTACATTTGGGTTGCTGTGATAATATTTCCAAAGTTCTCTACCTGCATCAAAAACCGCTTTTGCATCTTCTGAAAATTCCCTTTTTTGATTTGGAGAACTTGCCGAACCAAATAAACTAACCTCTTCTTCTACTTTGATTTTTCCATTGATAAAATCAGTCATAAAATGACTTTCAAACTTATTTTGTGCATTTACTTCTTGCTCGGTAAAGGGAATCCAGTGGTTTGTGCCTTCTTTACTTGTAATTCTATTTTGACCATGAAACAGTGTATAAGCTAAACAATCATTTTGAAATTCCGTATCATTTTCCCAATTATCATTAGGATATAAAAATTGGTCACGGTCATTTAGCCAAGTGGCTTCAATTGAAAGTCTTACAGAAAAGAAAACACAACAAGGTATTAAATTTTTTAAAGTAAAGTTAATTGTAGCAGCATGAGATTTTTCTGTGCTTATATTATGCTGAATATTTATCAAGTTATTATGTTGAAAATCATTTCTTCCAGACTCCATCATTCCTATACTCAAATGATTTTCTTTATTTCTAATTCTATTAAACCACACACCTATATTTTTTTCTTTATCGTAAGAGCATATTAGTTTTTGTTTAATAAATTCCGAATTTTTATTATATACATCAGCTAAAATCTCATTAAATATTTCAGTTCTGTCAGAATTCCAAATAAAAAAACCTATTGGAAATTGTCCTTTTACGTTGTCAAAAGTATCTGCGGGTGCTATAAACAGATTCTCAAGTTTTGCATTAAAATTATTCCGAAACTCTTTAAAAGCAGGTGATTGCAAATTTTTCAACTTTGAAAAATTTGCAATTTTAACACTAGGCAATTCTTTAAAAATTCTAATTAAAAACTGTACAAAAAGCTCATTTTTACCTCTACCTAATTCTTTACTATATTTAATATTTATATTATTTCCTTTTGCCGTACCAGCTTTATTTTCACCAGTTCCGTGCTTTTGCTTTGCATCGCCACTTTCTGCATACGGAGGATTAATATAAATCACCAATTTTTTACGTTTTTCTTCATCGTTAATAATGTCTTGCAAACTTTGAGGGAGTTTAGTAAAGTCATCATTCAAAAAGTCAAATTGAAAAACGTGATTTTTTAATAAATTTGCTCCGTGTTCTATACGCTCGTGCATTACGTTTACATCAGCTTGGTCTAATGTACTTGCGTAAATGTTGTATTTGTTGGTCAGTCCTGCCAAAAGATTTCCTGTTCCTGCTGCACAATCCCAAATAGTATAGTCGTCTTGCCAGTTTTCGCCTAAATAATCAGTAAGATATTTTTGTGAAAGTTCTACCCAAATTCGTGGCGTAAAAAAAGCACCTTTTCGTTCTCTAATGTCTTGTGGCGTAAGTAAATCTCTACGTTCGATGATATAATCTTGAAAATCTTTGAGTGGTGGTCGTTTGTAGAGTTTCCAAAATTGGGAATAAATATCTTTATTTTTAATGTTTATGGTAGCATCAAACATTTGTTTGAGGTTTTCTTTGGCTATTTTATAGCCTTGATTCTGAAAAACGACAAACAAATTATCTCTTATGCTGCTGTCATCTTCTATGTTTTGGGTGTCTTTATCGTCCACAAAAAGGTCTGCAAGATAAAAATCGCTGTCTAAAATATTGGCTTTTTTGAGTTCTTCCCAATTTACATTAATGATAGGTTTTACCGTTTCAATCCATCTTAAATAAATAGGAATAAAATTATTTTTATCAATCTTTATTTTACTTATTGTTGTGGCATTGGCTATGTTGTCTTTGATAAATGTTCGTAGTTCTTTATCGTCTTTTTCAAAATCAAAAACATAAGTATTTTCTTTGAGCGTACTTTCAATACGTTCTTTGATGAGTCGAAACTCTTTTGTTTCGTGGTTGCTTGGCGTTACGTTCCAGTTAAAATCATTGAGATAAAAAATATCTTGAACGTTACTGTACTCAACAAAAGCAATTTTTTTGAAGTCAAAAGCACCCAAAAAAGCAGGAGGCAATGTTTTGTCAAACGTTCGTGCTTTACCGATAGTTAGAATAAGTTGCACAAACATAGTCGGAACGTCAAAATTTCCTGTTTTAGCTTCTGCCCATAAAAGTGGTGTCCGTCCAAATAAACTGTCATTTTTTGGAAAAACAGTAAAGTCAATATTTCCTAAAATTTCGGTTGTGTCAAATTGCTTAAACCAGTCTGCACCAACTTTATTTTTTAGTTCTTCTTCTCTTATGTTTTTATACTTCATTCTTCTTTTTGTCTTTTTACGCTGTGGTTTATTTTAATTGCTGGCACAGATAGAATCCGCCCATGCCCCAAATGTTCCGCAAGAATAATCAATGAAGCGTCCGCTAAATCCATTGGCAGAGAACTATATTGATTCATCAATTCACTGATTCTTTTCCCATCTTGAACCTTGAGATCAAAAACCTCAAAAACACCAATTTCTAAGCTATGAATAAACGTCTGTTGAGCATTTGTGCCTGTACGTTTCAAGAGAATATGACAAGCTTCCGTAATCACACACCATGTTGTAACCAGAGGCTCATCAATCGTATCTAAAACTTCTTGAGCGAGAACATGATAATCATCACGGCGATTGATTAATGCTATCCAAAAGCCAGAATCAACGATGACCATATTTTTCGTTAAGACTTTCAGTCAGATATTGCTTGTAATTAACCGACAAATCAGAGTCCCCTTCAGCACAACCAATCAACCCTGATTCCCTAAGAAGTTGCAAAGGCTTTACAGAGGATTCTTGATATAATTTTTCATAGTAAAGATCGATCGCCGCTTTCATGATGTCAGACACACCTTGATTGGTACGCTGGCGAATGTAATTAAACTTATTAGCGAGATCGCTATCGAGCCTTGCATTAACTCTCATATTTTGCTTGTCATAACTCTGTATGACAATACTATAGCTCAAAAAATTCAAAGACTCTTACACGATAGTCCGAATTATATTCAGAGTATTGAGATCGCTATTACCGTGAGTCGTGAGTTTTCGGCGATCGCTTTCAATTAATAGACTTGATCGTGATTACCAATATCAACAAAAACGGCTTTTTCTTCGTCTGTAAAATAAAATATCACTCTTTGATTATACTCAATACTAAAACTCCACAGTTCTTTAAGTTTACCTGATAATTTATGAGTTTTGAGAGATGGATCAAACGGATTTTCTTTGAATTTTTCTAGCTTTATCCGAAATTTTCTTTCTAACTAATGGTTGCCTTGAAAACGTTTTTTGAAGGCTCGCTTAAAAGAATCATCAAAACTAATTTCTATCATTATTCTTCTAAAAACTGCATTAGTTGATCAATATCTGAGGAAAATTTTAGTTTTCCTTCTTTCTCGTTCTGTTTGGCTAATAAATAGTTTTGATAAATTTCGTCACGTTGCTCTTCTCTTAAAAACTGTTCCAAAAGAGATTGTATCTCTTTTTTTTCGCCCAATGATAGGGTTTTAATAGCTTCTACGACTTCACTAAAGGTCATATTTATCTCCTTAAAAATTTTATATTTTTGTTTCTATAGATAGTTTATCAGCGATCGCCTCTAACTCAAAACCGATACACTGATCGCTGTCTCATTTTAGCTTTGCGATCGCATCCACAGTTACAGCTTAAAGTGCAATCTGGCTTCTGGTTAGTGCTACCAGAGAAAAGCAATTCTGGGTTTCCTGTTGTCAACCCAGCCTACGAAGCGGCGATCATACTACCACTCATTAAAATCAACCTGATTACAATTGAATAAATTATTGTTTTTTGTAAGGAACAATCACAGTATCTAGCATTGGAAAATGTTTTTGATTCAAAGTTACTAAGTGAGCTTGTTTAACTTCAGCAGTAGCAGCAATTAACGCATCAGCCAGTCCTACACCATGACTTTTTCCATAATCTCGGCGATATAATCCCCCTTTAATAGCAATTTCTTCATTAATAGGCACAATTTCAAAGGCAAGAAAAAAGGTATCTAACACCTCTCTTTCTTTCCCTTCCCGAACGCCTGAATAAAGTTCAGCAACAGTAATACTTGAAATTAGAACAGATTCTTCTATTAAATTTTCTAAGTAAGCGACAGCTTGCGATCGCCCTCGTAAAAAATCAATTAAAACATCGGTATCAATTAATAATTTTATAGGCATATTTAATAATAAAATTTGTTAAAATCTCTGCCATTCTTGACGTAATTGTTGTACATCAGGGATATCTTCTCGATCAGCCCATATTCCTTTAGCTTGTTGTATTAATAAATATCGGTTTTGCCGTTGATAGTCTTTAATTAATCGTTCAACTGCTTCGCTAATTAATTGACTTTCAGTTTTGCCCGTTTCTCGTGAAATTTCAGCCAGAGCATTTTGCAGGGGTTCATCTAAACTAATTTTAGTTTCAGGCATAAATTTTAGAAATCGTAAATGATATTTTAATTATAGATTAACTTTAGGGATAAGAAGTTGTACTAGCCAGATAATTTACACTCCTCAAAATCTGACTTAATGCTTCTTCCCCTGGTATGGGTTGCACTATACCAGTCCATATTTCATCTCGACGCTGTTTGGCTTCTGCTATCCATAGTGTTTGTATCGTTTCATCAACATCAAACTCCAAACTTTCGATTAATTTCTCGACGAGAAGCACCCTCGACGCACTGGGTAAAGATAATGCTTCTGTAATTAATTCTTCAACGGTTCGCATAACTCAACCACAATTAGAACTAATCGGATTTTAGCACAACTATTTTAAGTCTTTTTTTGAATTGTTGATAAAATATCTTTCAGCTTCACTCAAATCTTCTAAAGTCCAAGGTTGCCAAGCTATTCTCACTAGAGAATCTTTATTGATTTCTTGTAATTGATATACTCGGCGATGATTTTTCCATCTGGTGGCTAAATTAGTGGCTTGTCCTACATAAAGCACTCTATTCTGTGAATCTATCGCAAAATAAATAGGGGGACAATTTGGTAAATTTTTTCTATCTAATAAATCAACATAAGGGAGTTTAAAATGATCAATAAATTCCGTCATTTGACCGTCAAATTAATGTATACAAACTAATTCATAATTTTATCCTAATCAGGTGGGCATTGCCCACCCAACAATTTAAACCTTAAACTTATCGGTAATTCGACGCATGGCTTCCTCTACGTTTTCCCGACTATTAAAAGCAGAAATACGGAAATATCCTTCACCTGCCGCACCGAAACCAGAACCCGGAGTTCCCACAACATTACAGGTTTGTAACAGCTTATCAAAGAAATCCCAACTCGATAAACCTTGGGGAGTTTTTACCCAAACATAGGGGGCATTTTCTCCTCCATAAACGCTTAATCCAGCCGAGGTTAATTGCTCCCGAATAATTTGGGCGTTTTCCATATAAAATTGAATTAACGCCTTAACTTGAGCCTTTCCTGCTTCAGAATAAACTGCCTCCGCCGCCCGTTGAATAATATAGGAAACGCCGTTAAATTTAGTGGCTTGACGACGATTCCATAACTTCCATAATTCCACATCGGAACCATCTTTGGCTTTAGCTGTTAAGGTTTTTGGAACAACAGTAAAGGCGCAACGAGTTCCGGTAAATCCGGCGGTTTTGGAGAAGGAACGAAACTCAATGGCGCAATCTTTTGCTCCTTCAATTTCATAGATAGAACGGGGTAAATTAGGGTCAGAAATAAACGCTTCATAGGCGGCATCATATAGTATAATAGAACCGTTGGCTTTCGCGTATTCGACCCAGGCGGTTAAGTGTTCTTTAGTTGCCGTTGCCCCCGTGGGATTATTAGGAAAACAGAGATAAATTAAATCAACTTTTTGGGTAGGAATAGCAGCAGTAAAATTATTTTCCGCCGTAATTGGAATATAAACTAATCCCCCATATTCTCCATTTTCATTAGCATCTCCGGTGTGTCCTGCCATCACATTTGTATCGACATAAACGGGATAAACCGGGTCAGTTACAGCGATAATATTATCGTTTCCAAAAATATCTAAAATATTGCCTGTGTCACATTTTGAACCGTCAGAAATGAAGATTTCATCGGCGTCAATATCGCAACCTTTGGCCTGGAAATCGTGGGCGGCGATGGTTTCGCGTAACCAAGCATAACCCTGTTCGGGGCCATAACCTTTGAAGGTGTCACGGTTGCCCATGTCTTCGACGGCCTGAAGCATGGCTTGGCGACAGGCTTGGGGTAAGGGTTCGGTGACGTCGCCAATGCCTAAACGGATGATTTTGGCGTCGGGGTTGGCTTCTGCAAACGCATTCACCCTGCGGGCAATTTCGGGAAACAGATATCCGGCTTTGAGTTTGAGGTAGTTATCGTTAAGGGTTGCCATAGTTGATTACAAATGCAAATTTAGGGCGTAATTTCAGTGTTGAAAAGTCACTTAATTTTCTATGATACAAGGGTTTGGTATCTGCTTTTTAAACTTTTGTCCAGAGGGCAAGACCACCGCCTCTACCTCTAGCTGCAATTAGATCAGGAGTAATCACAAAAAAGGCAAAAAAGGCTTGTTTTTTAATGGAATCTTGATAAAATTGTTGGGCATTACTTGAGGTTCCGTGCATTTTACCGTCATAGATATTTAAGCCAAATAGTTTAGAGGTAAGATTGGTAAAATCGAAGGCGAGAATATTCTTTTTTTCTAAGAATTTAGCGGGGCCAGTTAGCGTTAAATTAAACTGATTTAACTGAACGCAATTTTGAATAATTCCGGCGTCTATTTCTGTGGGTACTTCTATTGTTAAGAGGGGATGGGGATATCGAGAATAGATAATTTGTAGATTCAAAAAACTAGGAATATAAAGTCCGTTTCCTTTAACAATTCCGGCTTGTTTACGGATTTTCTGGGTTCCACTTACCCAACAAAGTCGCCAATTTCCGACCAAGGATTCAAAGCTATGCTTTTCTTTGGTTTTTTTGGCTTGATTTTCACATCTAATTAAGGTTTCAGCGATCATAGAAGAATTTGGCTTTTCTCCTTTACCTGTTAACACAAATTGAGCTACTTTTTCTAACAACAGAAGATCATCATTCATAGGATTTAGTTTTCTAAGTATTAGCGAGTGTTGGTTATGAGTATTAGCGAGTGAGGATACTCGCACTGCGTTAGAATCAAATATTAATTAATAGCAGTGCGAACGTCCTCGTTCGCTAGATTATAAAATTGTTAACTAGATTATAAAATTGTTAACTAGATTATAAAATTGTTAACTAGATTATAAAATTGTTAACTAGATTATAAAATTGTTAACTAAATTATAAAATTGTTAACTAGATTATAAAATTGTTAACTAAATTATAAAATTGTTAACTAGATTATAAAATTGTTAACTAAATTATAAAATTGTTAACTAAATTATAAAATTATTGGCTAAATTATAACTTAAGTTTTTTCTCCTTCTATAATATGGGGTGCATTTCGAGAGATTAACCAAGTTATGAAACCTCCGGCGATCGCTAATCCTGCTAAACTTAAAAATACATTAGATAACCCGATTAAAGTTTCGGCAAATCCCGCCAAAGCTAAGGGTAAACTCAAAGCAATATTAATGGCATTATTCTGAAGACCAAAGACTTTTCCTCGCATTGCTTCGGGGGTTTCGGCTTGAATTGTGGTTTGCATCGGAATTGCTACAATTGCTCCAAAAATTCCTAATAATAAAATTAGGATCAAAGTCGGCCATAATCGTTCATTAAATAGGGATAATCCCCCTAATGATCCGGCGACTCCAAAAGAACCAATTAACGCCAATTGGAAATGAGTAAATCTATGACCTAGATTACCCAGAACTGTTGCACCAATGCCCATTCCAGCCCCTCCTGCGGCTAATAGAAAGCCAAATTGGGAGGAACTAATCTCAGGAATGATTTCGGCTAAACGCACGGCTAAAACCGCTAAGGCGGCAAAAATAGAAAACAGAATAATTAATTGTAATAAAGCATTTCTAATTAAAGTATGATTGCTTAAATAACGAATCCCATCGCGTAAATCTTCTAAAACATGAGGTTGTTCATGGTCGGCATTATTATTTTTTTCTTGGGTATTTAAAAGCATCAAAATTAACCCAGCAATTACATATTCTCCCCCGACAATTAATTCTTTTCCTATAGATTGTAAACCGATTTGATTAGAAATTAAATCCGCTAGGGCTAATAAAGGTTCTCCCACCGCAAACCCCACAATCACCGAAGCCATCATGGTTGTTGTATAAAGAGAATTAGCGGATAATAAATGGCGTTTTTCCACAACTAAAGGAATCGCCGATTGTTCCGCCGGAGCAAAAAATTGAGTTAAGGTAGAAACTAAAAAAGTGGTGATTAATAAAATATAAAACCCAACGGGTAATTGACCGAATTGTTGATCTTGAAATAGCCATAAAATTAGGGGTTA
>Ga0208359_1000045_pt1 | contig 27270 bp, 28 predicted proteins | sample LakMenEpi26Aug09_FD_150732 | JGI IMG/M metagenome (GOLD analysis project Ga0208359, IMG submission 150732) | Freshwater microbial communities from Lake Mendota, WI - 26AUG2009 deep hole epilimnion (SPAdes) | ecosystem: Environmental > Aquatic > Freshwater > Lake > Epilimnion/Euphotic zone ... | reverse complement strand
AGTCGTTTTTGCTGTTTTCGCGTAATCTTTCCCAATTCCTTCTAACTTTTTAAGCCTGTCTTTTATTGTGGGATCATTGGTTTTGATTTTGCAGGTTTTCATGATGTTGATGCAAGCTGCACCACAGTTATAGGCTGTCGGCTTAACGCATTGAGGCTTTTTTTTGCCACCTACTCCCGCATCAACACGGAAGCCATACCCTGCTGAAAATGCCTCCCATTCTTGGACATCTTCCTCTGATTCTAAGCTGTCCATTTTGCCAGGTTTATAAGGCTTATAGGCTACGGACTCCCCATCTAGGGTAAAGGAAAACACCCGTGGACGTGCCGCATCTTTAAATACTCCGGTAATATTGCCATTCTCGGCAACATCAAATTTAAGCACAACAACTGGGGCGTTGTAAACAAAATCCATTGACAAGGTTTGGGCAATAAGTAACCTCATTTGAGCTTCGGTTGGTGCAGTACCTCCGCCACCATCCCCAACTAATACTTCATCTTCGTCAACACGGAACAAAGAACTTGGTTTTGTTTTTAACATGATTTTACCTTTTATAAATAGAAACCTTGTGAGTTAATCACAAGTAAAAACCTTGTGAGTTGATCACAAGTAAAAACCTTGTGAGCTAATCTTCTCAACTAACTCCATGTCCCACGTCACGATATTTTTAGTTAGTGAGACTAAGTTACAAACAACTCCATCGGGAGGGTAAAATGTGGTGTCTGCTCCGACAATATAGTCAACCCCCTCACCCTTCAATTGTTCTTCTAAATAACGCCGTGAAATCCCTTTGACGGAATAGGATTTAGTTATTCCCTCCACTGAGCTTAGATTTTCAATCCCTTCCTTACTTGGGAATTGATCTTGAATAACCGGAGATGGGGTAATCTCCAGATATTCGTAATCATTGCCCAATCTTGTGCGAACGACAAGGCTTCGAATATTGGGATTGCCAAATCCCCCCGCGAGAGGGGAGATCCGGTCTCTTAGGGCTATCATTTGCTCAACAAAGGATTGGCTCATTTCTTCTCTTTGGGAGTATAAGCAGCCTGTGGGTGGTCTGGCTTGTCTAACTTCTTATTGATTTCCTGTAACTCAACATAAATTGCTGCCATTGCTTGCAGTTCTGGCGAGGCAGGAGCCGCTATTCCAGCAGAAGTAACTCGACCATTATCAACGGTGAAATCAGGGAACTGTACTTTCATAAAACTAAAATAGGGGGAGTGAAGATAGTATTGCGGAGGTGGATGTATTGCCTCCCGTAAGTTGTCAAAGACCAATCGTTCTCGGAGCCAGAAGGGGTAGAACTTCCTTGCCCTGATGCGATTCCCGTGACACTAGAGGCAATATCCGCCTGTTGAAACCAATCAATGCTGATTCGATGGGCAGCAATCAACATAATTCCATCCGTTCTCTTGGGATCTGCCCAACCAGCACAGTAATTATTCTCGGCAAAGTTTAAACTGTATTGAATCACAGAAGATTCGACTACAGCGAACTGAGGATAAACCGCTAAAAAATCGGAAGGGAGAACCATTTATTACCCACGGATGTTCATAGTATTAACCGATTTGATATTCTTGACTTGCTCCGCTATTGCCTTAGAAATAGCGGGACGATCTTCTCTTTTCTCGGATCGTTCTAACCAATCAATATCACTAGAATTGCGAATTAGATCCAGAGCATCTTTTTCAATATAATCAAGGGTTGTTTCAGTAGGAAACTTCCCTTCCTCTAGGGTGGGAGAGATTACTCTGAATGCTCCGCAATTAACAAGTTGCAATCCGAGGGGATGCCGAACAATATAGTCATAGTCCTCGTCGGGAAGCTCCAAATTAGTCCCAGGCAGAATCCAACTCCCCCGTGTTTCCACCGCATCCAGGGAATTTTTCTTGGTTCCCCCACGATTAATAGGACGGGAGAAACGGATCGGCGAAGTGATAGCCTCCACTGATATTCCATAGGGAATGCGTGGATTATGAGGATTTAGCTTTGGGTCAAAGATGATAGTTTTAGACATTTTTATTCGGGCAATACTACAATGTGCATGGAGAATGGGCGTTTGAGGTCAATTCCCCCAAACTTAAACTTGGCACCACGCCAGAAAGAATCAACACCAATGGGACGAGTATCAGTCCACTTTAATGGTTGATAAATCTTAGCAGAGACTTTTTTAGGATCTCGACGGAAAGCCTGAATAAAGCGGGTAGGAGCCAAACCAATCGACTCTAAATATTCGGGAGCCATCTCGGACACCACACCGACTTCTTTGATGTTGGAGTTGACTTTTAAGAAGTGTTCTAACACCGTGCGATCTAAGGCAGATGTGCCAATTTGAATAATATCCGAGGAAAGGTGTTCGTAAGTTTCCGAATCCATTAACAATGTGTCAGGCTTCTCTCGGTTATTGGTCAACCGAGTCGGAGCATTAACACAATCATTTAACACGCTCAGCTTTTGCTGTGATGTTGCAGACCCGTTTAAAGGGAAGGGAGCATAAGACCGCAGGGCTTGGGGGTGATTTAGAAACCCTGGCATCCCTGTTTCTAAATCTCCGTTTGCCACCAACTGATTGATTTTTTGTTGTGCGGCTTCTTGAATTGTCCAGATTTTGTCCTCCTCAATGCTCTCGCCCATTCGACTGACAGCCGCGATATCATCCTCGGAAACGCTATAACCTTGTCCCCATTTATGGATCGGCATCTTCATCTCGCCATAGACCAGTTCCACTTCGGGAAGGTCTGTGGTGTAGTTTCGGATTAATTTGAACTGCCCGACGTGACGGAGCCACCGATATCCCCAGGTTTTTGCCCAGGGCTTGTTTTGGATGTTGAGAGGGCAAATGACTCCAGCAGCGAAAGGATAGTCCGCAAGATCGAACTCCTTATCTACTTGAGCTTCTAAGTCCATCAGGGTGCCAAAGAACGTCCCGATTTCATCAGCATCCAACCTTGTAGTCCCGGAAAAGTTCATCATAGTTTAAGTTCTTTCTATATTAAGGAACATTGAAGCCGATTAAAACGCACACCGCGCCAGTGCTAGTGACCACAGGGGAACATTTGAACTCAGCCTTCGCGGAGATATTAATTGTACCACTTGTCACTTTTGTTGCTTTCCCCTCGTGTCCCGCAGCAACAGAGACGTAGACGGCATCATTGATTGTGATATCCGTCTCAACACATTCAACCCAGATCCCTGACGATTCCCCTGTCCGGTCAACCACGTCCATCACATCCTGATAGGGGTAAGTTGTCCCACTATAGTTTGCACCTTGATAAATCAAAGGTTGCATTTCGATGTCTTTGACGATTCGAGTAATCCCTAAGATTACGTCAGTGGTAGCAGTAGGAAGTCCTGCAACTTTGGGGTCGGTTTCGGTGTTTGCTCTGGCAACAAACCGACCGAATGGTACGGGGAGAGGAATAATCATCGCCGTGGTTACAGTTGCCGTTAAACTAGCACCAGTAACTACCAGGATGTTCTCGATACCATATTCCAGTGCCGTGAATAGCACGTTATTCCCACTAACACTTGCAATCCCCCGTCGCCCAAAAGCAGGGTTTACTCGGATTGCATTCAATAAACCAGCTTGCAGTTCCGCTTGAGTGGCACTAGCATCGGTTGTAAAACGTGCCGTGCCTAGTCCGTTGTTTAACCTGACGGTATATACAGTGCTAGAAGCAGGGGAGGCAGGAATCGCCAGAGTCCAGACCTCTTTAACAGCATTCTTTACAGAAACAAGGGCTTTGACTCTCGGAAAATTAATAGATCCCTCGCCCATGCCAGGAGTCGCCCGATCAAATTGAAGATTGTAGTTGTACCGCATTATCTAGTAACCCCCATGCGTGTTTTTCCTATCGTTAAAGGCTGCTTATAGGCGTGCACCCGTCGTCTTTCCCCTTCGGTGAGTTCATCTCCGTAGGTAGATTGAGCAGGTCTTTTGAGCATCGAATCAAGGCGATGGGAGAACTCCTCTGAGTCTCCATCGTCTCCATCGTCTCTATCTTCTTCCTCCTCGTCATCCCCTTCTTCTTTATCACCTGGATCGGTGGGGGAAGAATTACGATTCTCCTGAACGTAGGCAAAAACCCCGTCTACATAAGAATCGGATCGGAACGTCAAGTCCATATTGGGTTCGATTTCAGCTAACAAAGTGCGTTTGATGTCGCTAGTAGAGAAGCTACTATCAAACCGAGCGTCAGAGAACCCTGGCAACAAACTGTCGGCTTCCTTCCATATCGCCAAAAGATCCCCGACCGAATCACCCCGACAAGCACTCTCATCTTCGTCGTTGCTATCAACACGAGGCTTGGACTTTTTTTTCTTTCTGGAAGTCATAGTTTCTTCTTCCTCTGCAACATCCCATTCTTCCATCATTTCTTCTTCTTCATTGTCCTCCTCTTCCATCATTTCTTCATCTTCGGGAACGGGAGGCATCATTTTCTTTTTGCCTCCATCAACACGGACGTACTGCCCCATGTCATTCCGGTAATAACCTAATTCACCAAGGACATTATCGGCATTGTCTACGATGATCTCTAGGTTATCTAACCGGAACTGGTAATTTTCCCGTGCGGCTTCTAGCTTCCGGTTCTCCCGACTCGTAGTATCAAACCGTGTAACAAGCGAATCGTGGCGTTCCTTTAATTCTTTCAATTCACGGAATCGAGTACCGCTAATGGAAGCGAAAGATTCAGGGATTCCTGAATACTCAACTCCATCGCATCTAACTATTGCCATACGCTGTTCATTATCTCCATTATCATTGGTTTTGTTAGGGTTACTAGGGTTTTCGATGACTTGCCCTGCGACAGCTTGCCCTGCGACAGCTTGTCCTGCGACAGCTTGTCCTGCGACAGCTTGCCCTGCGACAGCTTGCCCAATCCCCGCAGCACTATCTAATCGGAGGCGAACATCTCCCCCTGCCCTTCCTCGGCTCGTCAAAGCCAAATGGTTGGCACGGACATTAATCTGTTCCCTGTCATAGTGTTGCCCATTCCACACCCCTTCCCCTTGCTTGATGTCGCAGGTATATCCAGCAGATAGTTGTTCCTTTTCCCTTGCATCAATTAGGGCGATCGCCTTAGCATCAAAAAACGACACCAAGCCTTTGATCACCCCTTCAGTCTTGTCATAATAAGCAGAAGAATCAGTCATCCCTACCGTATAATCCTTGTAGCTTTCGCTATTAAGAAGTCCAACATAGGGATGTTCTATCACCAGGGGGAGGAGTTTGAAACTCTCTACTGTGGCCAGTTCTGCATTGGTTTCCGGTCTCCTGAGTTCGTGGACTATGGAGCCATCAGGCTGACGATACTCCAACACCCCGTCACAACAAAAAGACCCCTCACAATGGAGACGACCATCCTCAGTTCTTATTACCCTAAATTTAGTTGGAGCATCGAGCCTGATTTCAACCATTTCTCAATACAAAAAACAAATAATTCTTTTTAAAGAATAACGCACCCTATCAGTCATTTAAAGAGGGTGCAAAAAAATAATTTCTATACAAGAAAATAGACTAAAATTAAATCAATGATTTAGATATAAATAATGACTATTACAAAAAGAGAGTACCCTTCTAAGAAAACGTTAGGATCTGGTGCATTGGCTCCCTATCGCGCTCTCGGTCGGTCAATTCGACGAGATCTTATAAATGCAAATCTTGGAATGATGGAATTTAGCGAGAAAAGTGGGTGGGATTGGCAGACAATTCGACGGATTTTAATGGGGGAGCGGCGGACGGATTTTATAGAACTGTTGATTATCGCTTCGTTAATTTCTGAGGATCAATCGGAAACGGAAAGACTGATCCTCACCTGGACGAAGGAAACTTTGAAAATCATCGAGGAAGGAATCCCCCAAGAAATTAACCCAGGTCTTGTTGATAATCTTGTCGAGATTAACGAAGAGATCCCTTTAGAATAGCAATAATCTCCTGACGATTCCGTTGGCTTACTCCTAAAAATTGACGTTTAGGCATTTTCTTAGTGCCTTTTTGTAAATAGGAGCCATAGGGCAATGGAGTCCCTACCTCAACCCTTCCTTTTTCAATCCGATATCGAATAGAAGATCGCAACAATCCTTGGCGTTGTAGTATTTGCATAATAAAACCCCGACTAGCCTTGTATTTAAGGGTTGATGGGGCTAGGTGTTCCCATTTCTCCCCGTAAGGACTCTGTTCCTTTTGAAAGTTCTCGTCGGTTGATGCCACCATAAACTGCCCGACTTTATGCAGTTCAGGTGTGAGGTTCTGAAACTTTCTGATTAATTTATTGAGGTAATTTTGGACTTGGTTAGCAACGAATTTTAGGGATAGCATAGGGTTAAAAGTAAAATATATCCTAATTTTAATATAAAAAAGGAAGGCTTTAACACCTCCTCCATCTTACCGTTTCAGTTACCCTCTGCACCCTCAAAACCCTCTTTTAATATTGTTTTGACTTTTGACTGTTTTCTGTCTTTTGGGTAGCTAACCGATTCTTGTCTTCAAGTAGACGATTATACGCTACAACCTCATCAAGAACTCGGTTTTTTTCCAAATCGGTAAGTTTTTTGTAACTCATCTAGTACCTGTTCATATACTTCTTTTATTATTTTAGCAGAACCTTTTTGATTATTGGCTAATTTTTCTGCTGCTTGATTCAAAAGTGTCGAAACTTTTCCTGTTAGCATTTTTTCTTGATCAAATGCCCCTAGTGCTTTTTCTGCAATATCAGCAATTTCACTTGACTCCTCTACGTTGATTTTATTTCCTGCTTTGGCTAAATCTGAGGCAGCTTTTGACTTCCCAACAGTTGAGAATAAACGCTTTTCCCTTTGCAACTGTCTTTTTATAGCAGATTGAATCTGGGCTTTTTCAATAGCCAAAGAGCGAGATTCAGGGGAAAATCCCAACAAATCAAATAAGCCACCCTGAGATTCGGTTACTGTTGGGGCATTTGTTACCATATCAGACAATTCCTCTATGGTGTCATTAGTGATCTTTTTGCCTTTTTTCTCTTCTTTTTCCACTAACTCTAGTAAGTCTTGTTGTTGGCGGTGATCTTTAATTTTAGAACCAATTACAACAGCCCTTTGTTCGGGGATTTGACCCTGTACCACTCTATTAAATAGAGAGTCACTTAGACTAGCTAAAGCCAGCCCGTCCTCAGCTATTTTCTCCCTCATGGGTACGCCTTTTTTCTCTAGGTCTTGTTTTGTTAAACCAGAATCTCTAAAGAATTTAGCTGCATCCTGAGCATTGCCTCGACCTTCTGCGATATTTGTTAACGCACCAATAGCACGGGCTTCTTCTGGAGATTTAGCATCAATTAATTTTACAGTGACAGATTCAGCATTTAGTTTTTTAGCTAATGCAAGTCGGTTGTGACCGTTCACGACATAAACACCGCCATCTTTGGGATCTTGCCAAACTTGAAGGATGCCACCCAGGTTAGAATCCCACGTTTTAACTCCCGACAAACTCCCGACTTCTCCCGACTTGGTTTGTTCGCCAATGATCTTGTATTGAAATCTTTTGGGGTCAACCTGGATTTTACTGGGGTCTGCTTCTGCTATTCCTGAAGACAAGACTTGATCCGCCCCCAACCGAGAAGCAGCATCATCCCACTTTCCTGCTGGTTTCGGTGTCAGCTTGTTATTCTCCTGTCTCTTAGCCGGATCATCCTGAGCCTCCTTAAACCCTCCCGCCATAGCTTTAACTTTGTCCAGCTTTTCCTGGGAAGGTTTATCAGGGGGGTCTGACTTGCAGTTCTTATTTAAGCTAATACAAGCCTTCCCGCAGTTATAGGAGGTATTGCCACACTTAGGTTTTTCCTTCCTCTTGGTTTTAACTGCGTCATACCGATAGGTGTACCCTTTAGAAAATTCTTCCCACACCACTGGATCGATATCCGCGCTGTCTATTCTTTTCCAGGTAAATGGCTTAAAATTTATGGAGTCATCAATCTCAAATTCAAATATACGGAGTCGGGAAGCATCCTTAAATCTACCCTTGATCACATTCCCGTTACCTACCTCAAAATCTAGGACAATTACGGGGGAGTTGTAGGCAAATGGAAGTGATAGGACTTGCGCGATCGCTAACTTCATCTGAACTTCGGTGGGAGCCGCGTTAGATTGGTTTGCTTTGATGACGGGAGTTGTAATCATAATATGAATTAATTTAATTTGCTAATCTTCTTAGTTTACCAATCTTTGGAGCCGTTAGCAACGAATTTTAGAGTTAGCATGGGGTTAAGAGTAGCATATATCCCATACTAACCTGTTAAACAAATTTGATGTTTAGCCCTCTAATAAAAACTGCTCTTGTTCCCTGATCACTCTCCAATCATCGTTATTTGCATCGAGGGCTTCTTGTAAGTCTTCCATAGTCCATTTACTATAGTGGACTATTTTCTCCAACAGAAAGTCCAACGATTGCCGGGTGAAGACTTTTTCCAATATGTCATCCAACCCCGTCTCGGCAAACGCAGCCAACAAAATAATGGAATCTTGATTATTGTTAACTACCGCATCCCATGTGATTAACTTCGTAAAGTCTCTGGATGAGATGGTCTTGCTTCGGGTTGTCCCTCTAGCTTTCTTTATTTCAGAGTCCTGAGTCGTACCAGAAAAACCAAGCCCTAGCAAAGACTTAAGAACTTCTGATTCACTTTTTAATAAACGCCCCAAGAAATCTTTCCCCCGACCGATTGCAATTCCGGCCCCAACAATTCCGATCCGTTTCTCTCCATTCGGGAACAGATAACAGTCAATAGTTCTATTCCCTAGAGTTAATTCAGCACGGACTGATCGTATAATGTCTGACATGGTGAACCTTTTGTTTAATAGATGGAGGTTTACAGATCCTTGGGTGTTGATAGCACCGCGAAGGATATTATTCTGCGGGTTTCTTGATTGTCTTTCTTTTGGTTGTGCGAACTGTAGAAACCCTTACACAGTAGGCATTCTAGCCTTTTAGAGTCCTGTTTTTCTGCTTTTGTGCGAACTGTAGAAACCCTTACACAGTAGGCATTCTAGCCTTTTAGAAAGTTTAGCTTTTCTGATAAAAAATCAGCCTAAACTCAATTAATTATATCACGCACACTAAACCAATTCCGATCCGTTTTTCCCCATCTGGGAACAAATAGCAATCAATACTTCTGTTGCCTAATACCATTTCGGCACGAATTGATCGTATAATGTCTGACATAGTGAACCATCTCCTTGAAAGTGTTGGTTTACAAGCCTCTCGTAGTGCGTAAACACCGCGAGAGGCAATTATTATTAAATTATATCATTTTTACTTTGGACGAACAGAAAATAAATTTGTCCTTGATTAAATTTCTTCGGTTTCTACATAGAATATGCCATTTTTCTCAGTAACACTCTTAACTTTGTGCTTGGCATCTTTTGAAACAATAACTTCCGATTCTTGAGGCTTTAGTCCTACATCCTTAATTGATACCCCCGTCTTGTTTTTTGCCTTAATAATAACAGGATAAGCTCCTTCTACATATTGAGACAAAGATGGATTTTCTTTGTAACTAGCTTTTGAAAAATCATAAGCTACTTTGTCATCAGAAGTCCATGAAGCATGAGCTTTTTGGTTGTCTAAAACGCCGTTTTCATCCCCTTTTAACCACGTCTCAACTTCTTCTCTACTATAGAAAAGAATCCCTCTACTTACATCCCCATCATAGGGTGTCATGCTTTTCATAAACCTATTGATATTTTCCTCGTTTTTATTTGGCCTCCCATCTTTTTGATCGTCTCTGACCTCATCGGAGTCTGTGATCCATCTTTTGACTGATTTAATGATTTTCTCAGCCTCCTCTATAGTAATGTTTTCCCCTTTTTTAACCATCGCCTCGTAGTATTCTTGTGCGTTTTTAGGGGTTCCGTCGTGGGTTCCATCTCCTATTAATTTAGGAGTCTCTTTGACTATTTCCTCTTTCGGGACTAAGGGGGATTCTTGTGGCGATCGCACCTCTTGAATTTTTATCGCCTTTTGTTTTACTGACTTTTGTTTTACTGCTTTCTGGGATTTGAGGGCATCAGGCTTTAAGTCGTTAGGGGAACTATCAGAATCATCTACTTTATAGCGTTTACCATCTCGGATGACGTGGGTAACTGTATCAAGGGCAAGGGATGGCTCATTTTTATAAGGTTTCCCCATATACTCGCCCTGGACTCTTGTTTTAACATTCTTGACATTAACTTTTAGAACTTCGCCACCGTCAACAATTCGATAACCCGCAGGGGAACTTCCTCCCATCATAGAATAAGTGCTTTCTTTAACTAGCAATTTATCCCCCTGAGTTAGTGTCTGTTTTAATTCCTTACTAGGAATATTACCAGACAGAGGGGGAGGTAATTCCATAGACTTCATTACGGTTTTTAATTTGTCATAATCCATTTTATAGTCTGGACTATCATAATATTCATGCTCTTTGTAGCCTTTTTGTTTTAGTTTATCAAGAATATAAACCCCTGCTTCTGATTCTGTTTCATAATCACCTGCTTTTGCCTTTTGCCGTCTCTCGTTTATGAAGTTTTCGGCATCAATAACGGGCTTATATTTATCAATTTGCTTTTGATAATAGTCTCCCATTCCTTTTGGGACTGTCCCAGAAGCTATCGCAGTTAAATACTCGTTATAATTCTTTCTCTCGAAGTCACCTATACCGCCTCTGAGTGCCGATGACAAAGCCTCCTCTGTTCCTTTTGGATCTTTAGAACTGGCAATAATATCCTTGTATTGTTGATCAACCGATTTAACAGGGGGTTTGTCAGTCTTGGTTTTAGCGATCGCTCTTTGTGCTACAGCAGGAATAGAGGCTGGCTTGGGTTCTGATAAAACAGATTCCGTTCCTCTCGATTCTCTTAACGCCTTAATTTCACCATCCAAGGAAGTTGCCCGACTTTCAGCATCTTTAATTTTGGTCTGTAATTTAGCTATTTCGCCCTTAGCGCGATCTGAAGACTCCACAGCCTTTTTATCGTCTGCCAAATCTCTAATATCTTTGTTGATCTCATTAATCCTTGTCGGGATGGATACTGTCCTTTCTGGGAGATTAGATACTGGATTTCTGACTTCTACCATCTCATTCGGGTTTCGCGCCGCAAGGAGCCTAAGCTCATTATAATTATTGTCAATACCCATTTCGCGGAATTGCCTTGAATTAGATTTGACTATAAGCTCGTTATAAGATTGTCTGTGTTTTAATGTGTCTAATTCCTTTTGTGATTGCTGTTTTTTACCGGATAATTCGTTTACCTTGGTAACGGTTTTTTTTATCCGTTGCATGATGGGTCTAAAGTTGGGGTGAGCTTTTTCTAAATCTTCCTGAGTTAACGGATCGTATCTTACAGCCTTGTCAAGAGTTCTATAAATAGACCCAGTAATTTTTTTAAACTCGACATTAGACGGATCTTTTGGGTTAAGGACTAATTTTCTTTCTAAATTATCCATCAACTTTTCGTATTCGTTTAAGTTAACATCTTTAGAAATTCCCTCCCCTGACTCTAGTTTTTTAACAACTTCTTTCCATTGCTCAAGATTTTTTGAGACCCCATCTTTATTTTTAGAATAAGCAGCGTCGGCTGTCTGTTGCCACAAATCTTTTAGGTCAAGTGTCTTACCCCCCGCACCCTTAACCCCTGTTGAATTTGGGGATGGTTTGGGGTCTTCAGGTAGTGATAGACCTTTCCTTTTGCTTGACTCCTGAGCCCTTTCTTCAATCCGAGTATTTTCAAATTCTTCTGTAATTTTCTTTCTAGTCTCAGGGTCTAGTTTTCTAAGTCCTTTCTCTGTAACATTTTTAGATTCTAAAAAGTCAGACCATTTTTTGTCAGCATTAATTGTTGTTTGACTTGGTTCTTTTTTCCGATCTTTTAGTTGACCGCCTGACAAATTAAAATTAATTTGTTTCCCATTATTTAAAAGGTCGTTAATTCTTCCCCCTAATTCTTTGTCAACAGATACAGCATTAGACCCTCCTAGTCCAACAGCTTCTCTAAGTCCGTTAATTCTAGCTACAGCAGTGGCGTGGGGGATTTGATATAAACTAGCGATAGACCGAGATGATAAACCTTCTGCTTCATTTTTTAGTCCGTTTTGATACTGGTGGTATTTTTGATAAGCTGTTTCTGCTAAACTTTTATTCAACTCATTTTCCGCGATAGCTTTCTTTAGTGTATCGCGCATTTTATCTTCGTTCGCTAGTGTCGGTTTTGTTTCCGGTGGTTTTGGCGTTAATTTATTATCTTCTTGCTTCTTGATTGGATCATCCTGAACGGCTTTAAATTTCCCTGCTGCGGCTCTGAGTTTATCGACTTTTTCTTGGGAGGGTTTATCCGGTATATCTGATTTGCAGTTTTTATTCAACCCAATACAGGCTTTGCCACAGTTATAGGAAGTATTGCCACACTTAGGTTTTTCCTTCCTAACGGTCTTAGCTACATCGAATCGGTAGCAATACCCCTTTGAGTAGTCTTCCCACGCCACGGGGTCAACGTCGAGGCTGTCCGTTCGTTTCCAGGTAAACGGTTTGAAGGTAATGGAATCCCCAATCTCAAACTCAAAAACACGGGATCTAATGGCGTCCTTAAACCGTCCTTTGATGATGTTTTTGTTGCCTACTTCAAAATCCAGAACGATAACCGGAGAGTTGTAGGCAAATGGCATCGACAAGACTTGAGAAATACCAAGTTTCATCTGCACTTCTGTTGGGGCAGCATCAAAGCTAGGGGGATTTTGACGGTTTAAGGTAGTGACCATTGTTTTTGAGAATAGATTTACCGAGTCTTTCTGTACGGGTGCAGGTCGGGGTTTACCAGTCTTCCGGCCCTTGAGCTACAAAACGTTTGGCACGTTCTCGTTTTTCCTCTTCTGTCAAATCGTCATAGCTTTTTTTTGGATATTTCTTAGCCATTCTTTTATCAAATTCCTGCAATGTCTCCCCTTCCCCTAAAGCATCCTCATCTTCGGATACAACAGCAGGAGGAACGGTTTTAATTTTCTTTTGTCCTTCAACAGCAGTTTTTTTGGCTTTCATAATTGATTTTCGTTTTTAATGCTAATAGGTCTATTATACTTTGTTTTTGCTTAATTAAGTTTACTTCTACCAATATCAAAATGTGCTTGGGCGATCGCTAACTTCACCTGGATTTCTGTTGGCGGAGCATCGAATCTTAATTTTGTCCATAAAGTACAGATGTCATCTTTTATACATAAATCTTAGGGGTTACTACCTAAGCCTTGATTGACTTAGATAGTATAAAATTAAATGTAAACACGGGAAGCAAACTCTAGCTCAATCGTGTCAAACAAGGTTTTCCCTGACACGGTAATTGGGGCAGTGGGTGTCACTTTTCGCAAGTAAGCACTATAAATAATATAGTTTGCAAAAGCCATGTTCGCACCGACTGGCTGATTGTCGATTAATTTTTGGACGTTTTGGGTTCTTTCGGATTCAAACGTATCAAGATCATCGTCAACAGCACCCTGAATTGTTAGCGTCACGGATTTCTTTACAAGAGGGATAACCGCTATATCTCCCCCTTGATTTAATTTAACCTCAAGAGTTTCGTCGTCCCCGAACGAGATGTCTTCAGGCTTGAAGGCGTAATCCTTCCCGGCTCTTGTAATCTTGAAAAAACTAACAGGAATTGGCATGATAAAACCCTTCTGATCAGAAGTTATCACTATAATTTTAAGGTTGGATTCTTATAGATCAACGGGACTTTGTAAAATAATTTCTATACAAGAAAATCACACCTTTTTTATTTCATTGATTTCTTAGTGAATAGACGGGAGGCAGCCCGTTTCAGTGGGCCTGGGTATCATTATGCCAAATCCTTACACATCAAGCCATTGTGAGGCTATTGTATCGTTCTACATTGGATACTGAGTCATCCATATAAAAGGACGGGGTTTTAAAGAAATATTCCAGGGATTCTCAAAAAGGGAGATGCAAATAGTCTGGTTTTACCATTCCCGACTACCTGATCTTTATTCAAAATCTGTCCAAATTTACCCTGAGCTACCTTCGCCCGATCTCACTTCTCCCTCAAGGTTGACTCTATTTTTTTTGGTGTGACAGGTCATATCAAAATAAATTGTTTGGTGATGTGAGATTTTTTTGCCCTTAAAAATTCAGTGTGATCGGACACAACAGTTGCTATATACCCATACCCCAATACAACTCAGTAACTACATAGCGTTATAACCATATAGCTACTTGGTTATTTAGTAAAACATTCAAAAAATTGCTGTAATCTTTATGGGGGGCTTTATCTAGCCATTATAAAGGAATTCTTAAAATGGTATCAAGCTATGATACAAACAACGAGATAATGGCTGTCACACCAAAACATAATAGAAGATTAATACAAAACACTGTGATCAAAATTCAGTGTGATCAAATTCAGTGTGATCACAGGTTAAGGTTATATTTTGGAAAGACAAATATACAGGGTCACTAAAATGAGTGTGTAGCCTTTAAAGAAGAACACTCTCCTCCAGTAGATATAATGGCGGATTTTTTTTGAGGGAGGGAGGGGCCGGATTTTGCTATAATGAAAACCCAGAGAGAAAGAATCTTTCCGGGTGTCCCACAATCAAAAATAAAATCATGCCCCCGTCTCTAATCTCATCAAATCCACCGTGTCCGCATTGTGGATCTCTAAACCTGGAAGAGCAGAAAACCAAACCCCCTTATTACAAGAAACTGGTCTGCTCGGATTGTGACCAATTTGTGCGGTGGATACCTCGTCCACAGGGAGTTGAGAAAACCCAGGAGGTACTCAACCAACTAGAATCAATTGAGAGGGCAAAACTAAGCCCGTGGCAGCGTGAGTTTGTAGAGAAGATGGTAGAAGTATGCAACGAAGCATTAGAGGCGGAGAAAGCCGTAAAATTGACCCCTCGACAAATTGATCAAATTGCCGAGTTATCCTTCCGAGTGGATTCTATGTTGAGAAGATAGCTACTAAGTCGCAAATCTTGATAAGTGGCGATCGCTAAATCTATCTAAAAACACGGGACAACGATTAGTTTTGGTAGTGTCATCCAAGTGCCAATTGTTACCGAGTTACCTTAACTCATACATAGATTTACGTAGCCCGTAAATCTGGAACTGACAAAGATTTCTTGTGACGGTTTAGACAACTTAGTCAACCCTAGTAAAATAAAATAGGTTGGCTAATTTGTATTCAGAAACTAATTAATTTTAAACTAATCTAATTGAGCTTGGACATTGATTCTATTTGCTATATCTGTTAATATCTTTCCTTGATAAACTTCGTCAACTTCCTCTGAGTCTTCTACATCTTGGCGATATTGGTTTAACTCCGTAGGATCGCACTTCTCTACTCCCCCAAAACGATCTAATCCGGCATGGTAGTAATAGCAATCGCGCACTTCTTTTGGGGAATCAAAACCCAAAAAATACTTTGTTTCGTCAATCTCCCCTGTTGCTGTGTTAAGTTGCCGAACCTTCCAGAGACTTGGTGATTTCGGGTTTTTGATGTAAACGTCGATTGCTTTCGCGTCCTCCGCGTGTCCGTAGCTGCGTCTAATATGCCCATACCCTGCCTTCATTGTTTTGTTATAGCGAAGATCCCCTTTGTCGTGAGTGACCCCAATAGATAGCCCGTGCCAATTAAGAACCCGTTTTATTGGGGTGTAAACAGCACTGTCCATTTGAGTTATAGGTTCTTCTTCAACAGGAGCAGGTTCTTCGGTGGGTGGGGCAGCTTCCTCTCCTCCTAACGCCCCCAGATCAAAACCACCGAGGGAGTTTGCTTGTTCTTCTGCTTTCTTCTTGGCTTCTTCCCATGCTTTTTGATCAATATTAAACTCTGGCCACCAATCGGAGTTAGAAGGTACTGTCCGAGCTTCGTTGGGCGTAATAAATCCGGCTTGAATCCCTGAAGCTAAGGCTTGAATATCAGATAAGCGTCCAGAGCGAAGATCCTCAATGGTCATTCTCAAAATTGAGGGATACTGCCTTTGATAGTCGTCGGGGATTTTGCCTTTTGTGGGGCCGTCTTTGGCTAAGAAGATATAGCGATCAAGAATAGCCGCACTAGGATCTAAATTCTCTCCCTGGTACTCTGCTACCGAGTTAGCGTAGTTTATTTGGGTTTCCTTGCCATCACGCCCTAACCCCCCAGGGCTTTCCCCCCAAACTATCGTGTGAGGCATTCCAGAGGCCCCCGTGACCCCATCCTTTTGTACTTGCACAAGTGAATCCATCCCGGCGAGGGGACGGGCGTTCCAGTTGAATTGTTCACGGGAGTCATGGAGAACCATGCCATATAAATCAAACATTAATCGAATTGATTTCATGGTTTGCTTAATAGCTGCAATACTTTCTTCATCAGATGCCATCATCAGTTCCCGTAGCCCTTCAAAAGAATGCTGTAAAACCGATTGGGTTTTAATCAATTCGCCTACTGCATTGAGTCCATTTGTATAGTTTTTGTAATACTTCCAAACCTCGTCAAAGACACTCAACCCCCATCCATTATTGTAAGAGATCATCCAATCATCAGGCATTAATGCCCCATTAAACCGGAGGATTCGAGACCGATGAATAAGGCGATCATCTTGCTTAGAGTTTGTTTCGTTAAACAGTAATTTTTGTTTTATTTGTTGGTCAATTGTTAGGATTTCATAATGTTCAATATCATCAAGGTCAAATATACTCGCAGCCGTTCTCACCGAAGGAGCAACTTGCCATCGGTGACGAACAATTAACCCAGAAATTGATTTAATCTTGCCTTCGTTAACAGGTTCGGAATAATGTCTCCCGTCATTAATCTTGAGAATAATAACTGTCCCGCCGTGAGAACGAGAGAACTGTAAGGCTTTTCTAAATTGTGATCTAGTTTTTAGTCTTTCGTGATAAGCATAGTAATCGCGGACTAATTTAGAACCCACCTTACTAGAGAAATCATCCCCCAAGGATAACTGCCACATCTTTTGGGTTGACGAAGATGGAAGGCTCCACGCTATCCGCTTTAAGATCGCGTCCGCCAAGCAATTCTCGACCTGTTGCTGGGAGAAAGGTTGGATTCTTCCCGTTACAGGGAGAGGATTTCGCATCGAATTTGCGTCGGCACTCTCCGCCAACGCTTGCATCATGACGCGAGAGTCTTCCCGATAACGGTTCGCAATCTCTGTGGTGGTTTCTTTTTTTGTTGTCTCGGATGATTGGGCGGTCATTTTATATTAAAGTTATTGGTATTTTTTCTTGCAGAATTATCTTCAATTTTAAGGCATAATTATAATATTGTTAATTTATATTTAATCTCAAAACATGACTTCTTCAATTGGCTCAATCAGCTATCCCGCTTCCCAACCCGACCTGGTAGTGACAATCCCCTTCAAAAAGGTGCGGAAACAAATTACCGAAGGGGGAGTAGTAAAAGATGTGTTAGAAGCCTGGGCAGATTTTGGTGGTGCGGTATCTCAAGTGAATACCATCACCATCACAGCCGGGAGTACGGGAAATGATTACTTGATAGGCATCAGTGATGGGACAAACGACGCTATTGTCTCCTATGTTCAACAATCGGGAGATACTGCCACCGTAATTGCAGCAAGACTTTTAGAGGAGATTAATGGGGTTCCTTCCGCATCTGCTTTGGTTTCGGGAACGGCATCGGCCAACGTTTTAACCCTTACCTCTGACTTACCTGGGGTAACAATTACTTACGATGTAAGTGGGTCTACCACACCCGGAAATATTGTCGTGGCTCAAACTACAGCAGCTTCGGGAACCGCAAAAATGCGAAAAATAGGAGAGATAAAAACGTACTTCATTCTCCCTGTTGGTGGGCGGAATATTGCCGTGGTTTCACAAGTCGTTTTTTATGATGGTGCGAATCCTCCTGCTATTGCACGAACAGGCGCCGAAGCCAGCGCAAATCACCCCACAAGCATGGAGGCGATCTCCGCTTCTGTTAATGGGTAAAGTTTGCCGAGCTTGGGTAAAAGAATCGGGAGGCGAGTTGTACACCCCTCCTGATTTGGTGCTACCTTCTTCCATCAAGGTTGACGAAGAAAAAATCGAATTAAAATTAGCTGGTCATCCATTAGTTGCGGCATTGTGCAGAAAAAAACGATGGGCAATTACTCCCGAATTTCCAGACTTTACGCTCTTAGAGGCGAGGCTATCGGGGAATAGTGGGCAATTATCCCTCTCTGGTAATGCTTCAAAATACGATATTAAAATCCCTAAGCCAGATAGCGAGGCGATCGCTTATTACTTCCCAAACGCCGATAATAAATCGCCTCTAACAGTAGAATTAGTGGACAGGATTACGGGTCAATCTCAAATCGTGGTTGAAGAAGGTGGGAAAATCTATGCTTCTCCTAATCTTTCTGGGCAAACTGTAAAAATTAGAACGCAGGTGATTTACCGTGAAGCGACACAAGAGCTACAGGAACCCATAGAAAAGTTAGATGCTCATCTTGTCTTCAAAGAAGGGGAATCCTTAGATCGAAGATGGCGATATTTGGAGTTAAAACAATGTGAATTCGAGCCATTGTTTGGCAATAGAATCAAGTTAGTTAATTGGCAGGGTAGTCGGGAGGAGTGGCTTTAATGTTACACTTCCGATTAAATTATCAGACTGGGGATTTCGTCTTGGTTTTCCCTGTGCCTATTAGAGAGTCTAGGAAACTATCTGCATATCTTTTAGACTTACGAAAGTCCATTGCAGGGCTTCACATTTACCCAGAGGAAATGGATGATTACCTTTTCCCTCGGTTTCGTTATCATTATTTAAAAATAGCCCATTTTTTTGAATTTGATCCTGACCAATTAACTCAAGAATCACGCCATCATTTTTTTATAGCAACGGAGCCAATCACCTATCGTGGGCAGCTAATCCCAGGTTTAAGTTTACTAGAACAATTATTAGGTTATAAATATCCCGAAGAGGGAACAGACCCCAAGGTACTTCCCCAGGAACCCATTACAACGGGAGATTTAGCACTTGATATTATCGCGGATGCTATCTTAATATTTAAAGTGGGAGGACTTGAGAATCATTACTCTTTAGACGATCTGGCAAAGCTGTGTAAACAAGCAAATGATAGACTAAAACAGGCGGAGGAGTTAGCAAAAGGGGAAACAACGGGTGGGGATGAAAACTTGGAAAACGAACCACTGGAGGATGATTTTGTTAAGGATAGGTCTAGGTTGTATAACTGGTTAATTAATTTAGGGGTAACTGTTCCTATGGAGTTTTAGGTACGGAGTTTTAAAATGGAAAGAATTGTTATATATCGTGAAACCAGACCATCTCCAAAAAAGGGACGTATAAAAATTAAAATCACAATTGGTTACACAGGGAGGATGGGTGACAAAACAAAGACAACATAGTGGCTATCCTTCGATCTTGGATAAGTTAGGATTTGTGGGGCAAAGTATCGCAAACTGGAACCCCTGGGAACCCAAGAGTGAACCGCAAAAAATGGCTCTGTCTTCTCCTGCTGACATTATCGGGTTTGGAGGGAGTGCAGGTGGGGGGAAAACCGCAATTATTCAGATTATGGCGGTGACACAACACCGGAAATCAATTGTTTTCCGACGAGAGTATCCTCGATTGCTGGATATTATCGAAAAATCACGACTACTGTTGCGGGGTAGTGGCGCTACTTACAACAGCAACGAAAAACTATGGAGGAAGATACCAGGAGGGAGAACTCTAAAGTTTGGCGCGGCACAGCATGAAAGTGATATTGAAAATTGGCGAGGGATTGAGCATGATCTCAAGGCAATAGACGAGGTGACAGAGTTCTCCCTTGAGCAATTCCTCTTTTTAACGGGTTGGTGCAGAAGTCCAGATCCCCATCAGAAATGTAGGGTAATTTTTACTTTTAACCCACCTAGCCAGGTAAGTGGGCGATGGATTATCGGGTATCTTGCTCCCTGGCTTGATCCAAAATACGAATCTCAAACAGGGAGACACCTTGCCGAACCAGGTGAGTTACGTTGGTTTGTGGGGGTGAACGGGAAAGACCAAGAAGTAGATGTTGATAGTTTTTATCTCACGATTGGCAAGGAAATCCACGAGGTTTCTTCTCTTGATCCTGTAAAGGTTGAAGGAAAACTCTATTATCCCAAACCCAAGAAGATCAGAATCGGAGATGAAGACTTAGAACCTCGTTCCCGCACATTTATTCGCGCGACACTAGACGATAATCCCTTCCTGAGAGATTCAGGGTATAGAGGGGTACTACAATCTCTCCCTGAACCTTTGCGATCGCAACTTCTCTATGGTGATATGACTATCGAGCCAGAGTCAGACCCCTATCAAGTTATTCCTGGGGATTGGGTCACTTTGGCAATGCAGCGATGGGTTGACTATCCTCAAGTCTTAAAAATGTCCCATATTGGCGTGGATGTGGCACGGGGTGGGATAGATAAGACAGTATTGGCTTTACGATGGGACAACTGGCTAGATAAACTCAGGGAATTTGATGGAAGCCAGACCCCAGACAGCAATATTGTCGCACAGCAGATTGCCTCCTGCATAGCAAACACTGGAGTAAAGGTACAAATTGACGTGATTGGGGTGGGTGCTGCGGTTCACGATACCTGCCGGGGGATGAAAATGCACGTTATTCCCTTGAAAGGAAGTGAAGCCGCGAAGGATGGAAACGGCGAGTATTTAAAGGACAAAAGTGGGCTCTTAACCTTTGCCAATATGCGGACTTATTGGTATTGGAATCTGCGAGACTTATTAGATCCCAAGAATCAAATCCCGATCTCCTTACCTCCCGACGATCAATTAAAAGAAGAACTCTGTGCCTTCCGGTGGTGGGAAAGCGGGAAAACAATCATGATTACCAAAAAAGATGATATTAAAAGCATTATCGGGCGATCGCCTAACCTAGCCGATGCGGTATGCTATGCGTTCGCCAAAACTTACCGAGAAGGATTAGCCGATTGGATGAAAAAATAGGTTCATAACCCAATTGGATGAAAAAATAGGTTCATAACCCAATAAAACAGTCAATTTGAAACGTGGAGATTGCTACCCAAAGCCGAGAAGAAGTCTGTTGCACCGTTGTAGCGTTAACTTCCCCTTTTAGCTGTACCTTTGCAGTTGAAAGCTCTAGCGCTCTAACAACCTCCTCGTTAATGGAGAATATCCCGTGTCTGGCATAGATAGCCTCGGTTGCCTTTTCGATCTCCGCATTTAAACGGGAGCTACAACCCATCGAAATCATCACGTTCCCCGTGAGAGATCCTAGATCGGATGTGTACCAATCTATCGCACCCGTCCGTTCCCCTACCATTAAGTCCCGCCCAAAGTCGAGGTCTTTTAAATAGAATGCTTTAAGAAATGCTTGTTCAACTTGAGGGACAAACAATTCTATGGTCTGTTTTAATTCTTGGCGATAATTCATGCAATAATATTGTTATTAGTCTTTAATTTTATGTTCACCCTCTCTAATTCTAACCTACCTGAAACAATCCTGAGTCCATTCAATCTATCGGCTCCTATTTTGTCTGCACAAGGAAGTCAGGTATTAGCTCCTTTGTTTCAAGCTAAAACATTTCATAAATATCCTGGCGTTAACCCTTCCCCAATAGAGCTAACAACCCCTGATGCCATCTTTACCCTCTATAAAATAGACCTGCCTTTTTTAGCCGTCTTGCGAGTCGGGATAAACAATTTCATTCAAACTACTAACCCAGATAAATTGACTGGGCAGAGATTCTATTTAGAGAATACCACCGTCTATTTTGCGACCAATACCGTCCCCGATAGTATTAATTTAACCGTACAATTTAACGCGCCTATCCCCAGGGTAATATGTGAGTTGATAGTATCTGTTCCATTGGGAATGATTGTATCTAAAGTTTTAAATAGAGGTGTCCCTCTTAGTTTTGGACAAGTAGGAGAGCGAATTGTGATCGATTGCTCTGATTCCTGCTGCCGGATTAGAGGAGGGGAAACTTTAGAGATGACAGGGCAATATACCGCACCCCAGAAGTTAATTGGTCAACTCAACGTCTTTGATATTGGGGAGGACTTAGGGTTTATCGACTATGTAGAATGGAGAGGTAGACGGTTTGTTGAACCGCAGGGGGAATTTGCTCCTGGTCAGTTTTTCTGGGATGAGGCCATTCAATCTTTGAAATTAATCACTTAATATTATGCCTATTGTTTCCCGTCGATTGTTTAAAAATAACATTGTCAAAAACCCTCCTAGCCTTCCAGTTCCGATAAAACTGGGATCATTAACTGTTACAAAGAGCTTCCAAGATCATCCCAGTGCCTCAATTACCTATGAAGGAATTTTAGAAGAGGATATTAGCAGTTACGAACAGGTTTATGAACCTTCTAGGAGTACAAGAATCAGTATAGACGGGATTCCATTTAGGGTCGCTCCCGATGGAGGCTATAGCTATGAAAGAACTGGATATTTATATAAAGGAACCAAAAAAATAAATGTTTATACTGTCTCAATTAACCTAGAAGGATGGTGGAAGGTTTATTGTTCACGGTCGGTGAAAATTAAGCCTTTGGTTAATAGGGCTACAGGGACATTATCAGCAAGTCGGTTGGCATCCAAAGTAGGTGTCAATCTGTCTGGCGGGTTTGACATCTTCCTCGATGAAGTTGGTGAAGACTCCGTGATGTCTCTGGATGATGTATTGGAGGAATATGCCTTAGTAAAGGGCTGTTACGTCCATTATGGGCAGTTTGTTGCGTTAAAAGACATCAATTCCGGCTCCTCTTATAGTTTTAGTTGGGAAGAACAACTAGCGGACGGTTCTAACCAGCTAGGAGTTGCACCCTATTACAATGGAGCCGCGCTAACCTGGACTCCAAGGGAAAGCAACAAAGAGCAAGTTGACCCGAATGCACCCCCCGAATTCAAGGAAAAAGAACCCGAACTTAAAACTGAATATGAATATGACCAAGACGTAACAAACCCACCAAAAGGAACATCCATTCTAAGGAGTTTAGATAGCAACTTAGACCAATCTGGCCCCAAGAAAGTTAGGAGGACAACCGACTCAATTGACGGACAAACAGACAGAGAGGTTATTGAAACATGGGGGTTTGCTTATTACTTAAAAGATTTTGTGGAAACGCCCGATGGATTGATAATTTATAATCCGGCAAACTTCTGGAAGCTAATCGAATATCAGGAAACTCGTTATTATTATCAGGAGGTGGTTTCACCGATTTACACACTTGCTAAACCTCAAAACACACAAGAAATAAAGTATGAATTAGTTGTGCATCCAGATTATGAAGATTATGTAGAAAGTGTGGGGTTTGATGGGATTAAGTTTAAGGCTTCAAAGGCTAAGTATTTAACAAGTATTGTCACGTCTGGATGGAAATTAAGCCGATTTCAACAAGAAGAAATAGGAGGAGACACCGATACCCGTGAGATGATTTTTGTTGGTGGGGAGGGAATGATAGAAGAAATGATACCGGGATGGGTTTATGTTGGCCCACCAGGTCAAGAAAGAATAGAGTGGGGGCTGGTCAAGACAGGAAGGCTACTCCCTGATCCTTGGTGGAAAGTAGTTAAATTTCAAAGAATAAACAGGTGGGATGAAACCAAGTTTTATCTAAAATCAATGCGCGCAGACTATGAACAGGATGCAGTTCCCTACAGCATTGAGTGGGTTTTTTGGGATGAAATGGATGAGCAAATGCAGCGAATGATGTTCTCAAAAGTTACACCCCCAAGAGAGGGTTCTAATCAAAGGTTGAAAGTGGGCTTAATTACTGCCGACATGGATTTTGTAGAGCCAATGCTGGTGTGGACAGAATCTAGGCAAGCGTCTTCGATTGCAACAATGGCTCACCCTGACTCAACCGAAGAAGATCCCCTCCCCGCTTTGGTGGCGGGTGAGGAGAGCTATTATCAATCAATTTGGACTAAAAAGAACGACGAATATTCAACCGAGAAGATAGTGGAATTAACCGCATCGGGAGCCGGGTTTGTGGATGGGGTTGAGAATATTCGATATCGAGAGATTCAAGGGAGGCCACCAGAAGCTCAATACAGGAAAACAACATGGGAGCAACAACAACCAAAACCGCCACTAAGTAGGGTTATAACAAGTAGGGTTACAAAACGATACTTTGTCTATTCTGATTCAATCCCTGAGTGGGCATCAGAAGGGGGAGAAAGTCTAAGTTTTGGGGCTGCCTCTACACTTAGTCAAGCAGAAAAAGCAGCCAAAACTCAACTTACAATTAACACCCTTCAAAGTACCCAAGAAACCCGGACAGTTAGCTGGCACTTCCCGAACATTGAAGGGGGAGATTTTTGCACTTTCAGTGGGGATAGATTTCGGGGGAGTTTTAGGGTGTTGTCGGCTTCCTACACACTGGAATACGACGGAAGCCAAAATGCCTATGGATTAGATCCAATCTGCAAAACGGACGGAACGAAGTTGACACTGGGATTGTGGGACAGTCGCTCTATTCGTGTTGAGACAAGAAAAGATACCGTCCCGTCTAACGAAGGTTCGGACAATAATCAAGGAGAAGATCCAAAAGTAGACAATAATGCCACTATAATTACTTTAGGAGGGGTTTTGCCCTCAACTGTCCCCGGTCGGAGAAATTAAGAATGTCATCCCCAAAAGAAAGAGAATTAGCAGCTAAATTACTTAAAATATTATCTGATGGACAACCAACTTGGAATGTTTCAGGAAGTTCCATTACGGGCAGATATAGAGGGAAAACAGTAACAGCAACAAACCAAACCAGAACGTTAAGGGAGTCAGTAGCATGGCGACGGTAAATCAAATCGCATCTCAGACTTTAAGTAGATTAAATGGTCTTAACAAGTCAGTGTTAATTGGCAAGGCTTACCCCCTAGGGAATAGTGGATCTGTATTCTCTGGGATGGGTAAAAGTTTTGTAGCTAAAGGTGTGGTTACTGGTAAGGCGATCGCCTTTAAACACAATGGAAAATGGCAAGTTGTACAAGGTTAAATGAGTACAAGGTTAAATGAGTACAAGGTTAAATGAGTACAAGGTTAAATGAGTACAAGGTTAAATGAGTACAAGGTTAAATGAGTACAAGGTTGAATGAGTACAAGGTTAAATGAGTACAAGGTTAAAATATGCTAACTTATGCTGGTATTCCCTCTCAAATTCCTGCTCCGGTTGTCTCGGTAATTTCGGGAAGCCTAACGGGTTCGGTAGCAGGATCTCTATATTGGCAGATGCGGAACCGCCAAGGATTTAACCTGTATTCCCCACCAACAGCCATTAGTTTAACAACAGGTCAAGGCGTGACTGTAATTGTGCCTGACTGTAATTGTGATGGGTATGATCCGGTCTCCTATGTGTTGTCATTCTCCCCGACAAATACCTATTTAGCTGCTTACGTGATCGCTACTTACTCGGCTTCAGACACCCTACCTGGGACGCTAACAATTAACAAAAATGAATATTTTGTCACTCAAAGAAGTGTGGCAAATACATCCCAAATCCCTGCCAACAAAATCAATGGAATGCGGGTTTACGTTGACGAATGGGGGGAAATCAGAGAATGGCAAGACGGTCAATGGTTAAAAGTTTATCCCCAGGAATTCCAAACTTTAATTACATCGACTCGCTCAGTAAACGGCTGTGATAGGTTGCTTTCTGAGTTCACGGATGAGCAAAAAGAAATTATTATCCGTCCCGATTATGCGGTTGACAGAAGTTACTCGGAACCCGTCAAGTTTTGGCTCAGGAATGAAACAACATCTCCCTATTTTGCAGGGAGATCCATATCCGTAGGGATATCGTGGGGAGATACGGACTTAACTGATCTGTTTTTTGGTGCGGGTGCGGTCAATTTGACATTTTTAGGATACGTTAACTTAACTAATGGATCTCTGGACACCTCCGCGTCAGGCGGTGGGGAGATGACGGGAATTAATCAAAGAATTACTTATACCAACAACAATTCGGGATTGATCTTAGAGAAAGATTTACCACCAGGATATGCCTATCTAGTTGCTGTCGAGATTCAGGTTGACGTGGCAAGTTTAGGGGGGAGAGTAGCCGAGAATGCTCAGATAGAGGTCAGCTTATCAATTGGGGAACGGGTTGGCTACTATTCGGGTGTAGCTGCAATCATTGGCAATTTAATTAGTGCGGGGTTGGATCTACGTCGAATTGTCCCTGATACGGGTTTAAGCGCGATCGCCTTATCGGGATCGGGAATTGTCAATGGGCGATCATTTATTGGAGCAGGAGAGCGTGGGGTATTTGGTTTAGTTGCCAACACTGCCAATCAAATCGTTGCTATTAACGGGAATGGGACTTGTTTAGCAGTTTCGGGGTTAGGAACAGGTCAAGTATTGAGGGCTAAAGTCGGGACATTAAATGGTTGTGGAAAAGCAATTGTGGCAGGGAGTGTAACGTTAAGCCCTTCAAAACAATTAGAGATTAAACTAACGCATCCCACAAATATCAGATCCGACTATCTTGATGTTATTGCAGGAAATTCAAAAGGGAATTTCAATGCAACAGATATATGGATCTGGATAGGGGGAAATAAGTTTAGCACTCCAGTGCAGCTAGGCGAAGCAACTCAAACTATTGTCTTAACTGGATCAGGAGGAGAGGCAACTACTGTTCCTGATTCGGAACTGGGATTGTACAGCCCTGTAATTAACTCTGTAGCTGCCGTCAATGGGGCTTCAGGCTTCGCTAGTGGGAATTATTTGATCACAGTCGCATATTACTACACAAACACTGTGACAGCCATTTCTCACCAAGGGATTTTAGAGATGGATTCTGATATTTTGAGTTTTATTGAAAACTCGGCTAAAAAATATGCCTTAGTCTTGGGATAATTTTAAAAATTATGCCTTAGTCTTGGGATAATTTTAAAAATTATGCTTTTAGTCCTAGGGTGAATTTTCTTAAATTAAAAATGCAATCAATAAAAGAGGGGTTAAAATTAATTATAAATCCTTCTATTTTTGAAAGATGCCTGATATTAGTACACAGCAAACGGAGGCGGCTGCTTTAATTAAAGAGCAAATAGAAGCCCTGGAGAACCCGGCACAGACACTTCCCTACTGGGAGATTTATCGTGCTATCTCAAACGACGGGGGATCTGCGGATGTTTCCACACTTGCCAAAGAAGCAACACTTGGTGCGATCAACGCCAAACTTCCATCTTTATCAAGTGGTAGAGTCCCAGTCTCTTTACCAACAATAACCGCCGAGTTAGATTGTAGATTACTAACAACAAATACAACAATTGCAACTGGT
>Ga0208359_1000043_pt1 | contig 27429 bp, 26 predicted proteins | sample LakMenEpi26Aug09_FD_150732 | JGI IMG/M metagenome (GOLD analysis project Ga0208359, IMG submission 150732) | Freshwater microbial communities from Lake Mendota, WI - 26AUG2009 deep hole epilimnion (SPAdes) | ecosystem: Environmental > Aquatic > Freshwater > Lake > Epilimnion/Euphotic zone ... | reverse complement strand
ACATCACTTTTAAACAAAATTTGATTAATACATTTGATAATTTAACTTCAGAAGAACGAGATCAACTGATTGAGTTTCTGCAAAAACGCCGGCTAGAGTTACAAGAACAAGAAATACTAAAATCTGTCAAGCTGACACGAGAAGCCAAGAAAAATGGCACAGCTTTTTGTGGCACTGCGGAAGAAGCAATTGCAAATCTTTTGGCAGACTAATTTATGAAAATAGTCTATGAAAATAGTTTTAAAAGGTCATTTAAAAGATTAGTAAAGAAGAATCCCCAACTGCAAGAAAAAGTCATTTCAGTAATAACTTTATTATCTGAAGACCCTCTTATCCCATCCCTAAAAACCCATAAATTAAAGGGAAATCTGGATGGTTTGTGGTCTTGCTCTGTTGCCTATGATTGTAGAATTATTTTTGATATGGAAACAATAGACGAGTCAACAGGAGAGGGGATTTTAAACTTATATTATATTGGTAGTCATGATGAGGCTTATAGTTGATATGATTTTGATTTTTGAAAGTGCGATCGCTCTTTCTTTCCCAAAGTGCGATCGGGCTTTTTTTCCCAAAGTGCGATCGCCCCCACAATAGATTATAATTGAATAGCCTAACTCACTTGACAGATTAAATAACATAATCAATTGAGGTAATTTTAAATGAGATTAACAGCAACAGAGCAAGGATTATTAATACCTAAAGAAATGTTAGGAAAAGACCAAGAGTTTGAAATCATTCAAGAACAGGAAAAAATTATTATTACGAGTATCAAAAAAGAATCTTCTATTTGGGATTTAGGTTCAAACCCTGTGGAATGTGATGTAAAAGATGGCGCAGTTAACCATGATCATTATCTGTATATTCCATGAAAAATATCTATTTTTTAGATACCAGCTATATTTTAGCTCTGGAAATAAGAAATGAAGACGCTCATAAAAAAGTATTACAAAATTGGGCAGCTTTAGCAAGCTCCAAACCTTTTTTAGTAACCACAACTTATGTTTTTGATGAAGTTGTCACTTTTTTTAATAGTCGCAACTTTCATTATAATGCCAGCGACCAAACCGAACTATCAACAAGAACATTCATGTTGTTTGTCGCTGTTGCTTGTAGTTATAATCTTCATCGTAGTCAATAGTACCAAACAATTCCAATATTTTTAGTTGTTTGCGACGTTGAATATACTCGCGTAAAGCTGCTTCAATTAATGTAGTAGGTGTTGGATGGTTACTCAAATCAAGAGCTTCTTGAAGAAGAGTTTTGTCAATTTCGAGCGTAGTTACCATGTATTTTCCTCCTGCAAGTAGGGTATGACACAATTGCCACCAGACAATACTGTAATTCTAGTGTAGCACTGAAATTCCATCAATAGTGCGATCGCCCTTATTTTCCCAAATAACAAAAGGTGCGATCGCTCTTTTGATTTTTGATCGGGCGATCATTTTCAGAACATCAAAAATATTTTGCTATAATCAATTTAACTTTGATAAAACGACGAAATATTAATATGAACATCACTTTTAAACAAAATTTGATTAATACATTTGATAATTTAACTTCAGAAGAACGAGATCAACTGATTGAGTTTCTGCAAAAACGCCGGCTAGAGTTACAAGAACAAGAAATACTAAAATCTGTAAGTGCGATCACGTCTCTCCCAATCACCAAAAGCGCTATACGGCCTAAAAACTCAAGGACTCACCAATAACATTAGCCAAACTTTAATTGATATTTGCTATCATATCCTTAACAAATAACCCAAGAAATGTATGAAAATTAGAGCAATCATCCATCCCGCCGAAGAAGGTGGCTATTGGGCAGAAGTTCCCGCTCTTCCTGGGTGCATTACCGAAGGAGACACCATCGAAGAAGTGATGATTAATTTAAAAGATGCTATTGAGGGTTGGCTCGAAGTTGCGAATAGTCGTGAAGCCATTGCTTCCACAGATAAAATTGTGGAGATTGCGGTATGAAATCTATTTCGGGCAAACAACTTTGTAAAATAGTAGAGCAGAAAGGTTGGGTTTTGAAAAGAATTACAGGCAGTCATCATATCTATGAAAACCCAGAATTAGAACAAATTTTGTCAATTCCAGTTCACCGCAATCAAGATTTGAAAGTGGGAACCTTGAGAGCCTTAATGAAAATAGCCCGGCTATCTGAGGAAGATTTACTCTGATTGTTAATTCAAGTTTTCGCAGTAATTTGAGGGATATCGTCAAGCCGATGCTTGTCAAGAGTCATAGCTACCTTTCTCCCATACCCCAAATCACCAAAAAGTGCGATCGCCTTTTTTTATAAAGAGCCAAAAGCACGATCTTTTTTGATCTAACTTATACTTTTCTTATATTTCTAAGCAACAGCGAGTTCATATTGCAGAACTAAAATTTCATCTGCTTTCAAAATAGCCATAGCATATTCAATCCCTTGACTATCAGCAAACTCCACTAAATACTGACATTCCTTGCCCGTATCATACACTTCAACAATAGTTCCCACAAGTCCTACTGGTAAACTAGAAACAGATTCATATTCCGGTTCCACTAGCGTTAACCGTGTATTTAAAACAGGCTTGAGAATAGCAACAGAATCCAAAAGTTTAAGGTGTTTTGTCATAGTTTAAGAAAAGCTGAAATCAAACGAGGATTAGAATTAGTTGAAGTAATTTCCCAAATTGTCCTAAGCTCAATCCCTGCTGTATCGGGTACAGTCCAATCAACATTTTAGCTCTGGAAATAAGAAATGAAGACGCTCATAAAAAAGTATTACAAAATTGGGCAGCTTTAGCAAGCTCCAAACCTTTTTTAGTAACCACAACTTATGTTTTTGATGAAGTTGTCACTTTTTTTAATAGTCGCAACTTTCATTATAAGGCAGTTGAAGTCGGTAGCCGAACTCTAATTAATTAATAGTTGCGAGGCAAAATATCATCAAGACGAAGTTGTAAATTTTTTAATAGAGGAGAAATAATCGGTTCACCAATACGAAATTGTTGCTGGGTGTAATCTTCAGCAATCAGTTGACAAACTGTAACTGTCGGTTGTTTGGGTTTACCAATAAAAGCCACCCCACCCAAACCCCGATAATCCACAATCCAATATTCAGGTATCCCCAAAAGAGCATATTCTTCAACTTTTCGAGCGTAATCGGTTTCCCAATTTGTACTTACAACTTCTACGACTAATTTAACTGAACGTCCCAAGGTAATAACAGGTTCTCTTTCCCATAACGGTTCACTGCTGATCGCAGTTTCATCTAAAATAATAATATCAGGACGACGGGCAGTGGCGGCATCTGCAAAGGGACGAATTAAACAAGTGCGGGGAATAAACCAGGGAAGTTTTTCTGTTGTGATAGCAATACCAATTTGAGTTGCTAATTTACCGCTAACGGTTTCATGAGCGCCTGTGGGTTCCATTTCAACTAATTCTCCGTTAGCAAGTTCATAGCGGGGATTGTCACCATATTGAGCCAGAAATGTTTCAAATGTTAAAAGTGTTTCTAGGGTATAAGTCATGGGAAACCTGCTCTGTTTTTTTACAATACCTTTGCTAATTTATTGAACAACCGCACGGGCATAACCGATTAAATAATACAACCAATTAATGCGATCGCCCTTTCACCTCCTAAAAAAGCGATCGCTCCTAAATTATTAGAAAATCAACCTAGAATTGTTTCCGTCGCCGCCCTTGGGCATCCGCAGCTAACATCGCTGCCAGCACTGTTTCAGGACTGATTTCACAGGGTTCATTATGGATGGTTTCACCCGTACTACAGGCCCGCTCTGCTGCTAATAATAAGCGATCGCGACTGACTCCCTCCAGTCCGATATCGGCTAAAGTCGTAGGCAGTCCGATGGACTCACAAAAACTGAACACCCGATCAATCACTGGACTGGGGCGATCGGTTAAAATTAACATCGCCAAAACCCCAAAGGCGACTTTTTCACCGTGCCAGAATTTTTTGGTTTCTTCCAAAACCGTAAACCCATTATGAATAGCATGGGCCGCAGCTAGTCCGCCACTTTCAAAACCTAGCCCACTCAGTAACGTATTCGCTTCGATAATTCGTTCTAAGGCCGGAGTCACCACCTGTTGTTCACAGGCAATTTTCCCATAAACCCCGTATTCTAGCAAGGTTTCATAACACAAATGGGCTAAACTAAAGGCAGTCATTGGCCCCATGCGTCCGGTCATATTTTTGGCGCGTTTAATTTGACAGTCTTCGGCTTCAAACCAAGTCGCCAGGGCGTCTCCCATCCCGGCCACCAAGAACCGCACCGGAGCTTGGGCAATAATATCGGTATCGACCAAAACTAAATCAGGGTTGCGCGGTAAGACTAGATAACGCTCCCAGACCCCTTCCGGGGTATAAATCACGGATAAGGCACTACAGGGGGCATCGGTGGAAGCAATGGTGGGAACAATCGCGACGGGAAGTTTGAGTTGATAGGCGGTGGCTTTAGCCGTGTCGATGGTTTTTCCGCCGCCAATACCTACAATTAAATCTACTTCCTGAGTTTTACCTAAACTGACCATCTGTTCAATTTCAGGATCGCAACATTCACCCCCAAAACGTTCCAGATAAATCTCTATTTTTCCCTCGGTGAATTCCTCAACAATGGGTTGCAATTGAGGGAAAATTACTGGCCCCATTATTACCAGGGCTTTGTGACCTAAACGACTTAATTCTTCACCCAGGAACCGGATGGCATGACTGCCTTGAACATATCGGGCTGGGAAAATAGCTGTAGTAATCACGGTTTGCTCCTTGTTCAAAACGAACACTCTTACTCACCGCAGAAGTCGGGAACGACAAAGAATAACTAATTATGCCTTAGTTCCAGTTCATACCATATATTATAAACGATCACTCTTAAATTGACAAGAATTGACAATAATTTGTTACAATTGTTTTGCTAGTCAAACTCCTTGAGATTAAGCTAATTATCGTTGTTCGTTGTTGGGCTTTAGCCCTGTCTTTTTTGGGGGCTTTAGCCCAAAACAAAACTCCCCAGTTGTTGAGCCTTAGCCCCTATATTCTTGGGCTAAAGCCCAACAACAAGGGATTTAATATTGATCAAAAAAGGGTGCGTAACTTAATGTTAACACACCCTAATTATTATTTCAAACTATTATTCCGCGTGTTGACGATACCAATTAATAGTATTTTTCAACCCTTCTTTAAAGCCAACTTCTGCCACAAACCCGAACCTTTCTTTAGCTCTAGTTGTATCTAAACAACGGCGAGGTTGACCGTTAGGTTTATCGGTTTCCCAAACAATTTCTCCCTGAAATTCCATTAATTCACAAATCGTTTCTACTAAGTCTTTAATTGTGACTTCGTGATTTGTTCCTAAATTAACTGGGTCGGGTTCATTATATAATTGAGTTGCCATCACAATTCCCCGCGCCGCATCCGTTGAATAAAGAAACTCCCTGGTCGGACTGCCATCTCCCCAAACCGGAAGGGTTTTATCTCCCCGTTTTTGAGCTTCATAAACCTTACGAACTAACGCGGGAATCACGTGGGAACTTTTCGGATTAAAATTATCTTCTGGGCCGTATAAATTCACGGGTAACAGATAGATACCGTTAAAACCATACTGTTGACGATAGGATTGTAACTGCACCAATAGGGCTTTTTTAGCAATTCCATAAGGTGCGTTAGTTTCTTCGGGATAACCTTCCCAAAGATCATCTTCTTTGAAAGGAACTGGGGTAAACTTAGGATAGGCGCAAATTGTTCCGACACAGACAAACTTTTGGACTCCCGCACGATAGGCACTCTCAATTAATTGAGTTCCCATCATTAAGTTATCATAGAAAAGTTCCGCAGGTTTTACTAAATTTAAGCCAATTCCGCCAACGTGCGCGGCCAAATGAATCACAATATCTTGACCCTGAACAACTTTTTGGCAAGCATCTAAGGTACAAAGATTATACTCCTGAGAACGAGGAATCATAATCTGATTTGGATCGGCGCCCGACTGGAGTAGTTGAGCGACCACTTGACGTCCTAAAAAACCTGCACCTCCTGTTACCAGAATCCGTTTATTTTTCAAATCTAAGGAATTCATAAATTTAGCCTCTATTGTATCAGTAATTAATCAAATTGATGGGTTGGTTCTTGATTTTCTTCTAAGGCTTTAAGATCGGAATCTACCATTAATTTCACCAATCCTTCAAAGGTAATACTGGGTTCCCAGCCCAATTTTTCTTTAGCTTTACCCGGATCACCAATTAAAATATCTACTTCCGCCGGACGCAGATAACGCTCATCAAATTTGACGTAATTTTGCCAATCTAAATTAACATGACCAAAGGCAATATCAAGAAATTCCCGAATCGAATGGGTTTCATTTGTAGCAACTACATAATCATCTGCTTCAGAATGTTGGAGCATCAGCCACATAGCTCGAACATAATCTTTAGCATAGCCCCAATCTCGTTTTGAGTCGAGATTTCCTAAATAGATTTCTTTTTGTTTTCCTTTGACAATTCGAGCCACCGCCCGGGTAATTTTTCGGGTGACAAAAGTAGGGCCACGACGGGGACTTTCATGGTTAAATAAAATCCCATTACAGGCAAATAAACCGTAGGATTCTCGATAGTTTACGGTTTGCCAATGTCCGTAAACCTTAGCACAGGCGTAGGGACTGCGGGGATAAAATGGTGTGGTTTCTTTTTGGGGAATTTCTAACACTTTCCCGAACATTTCTGAGGAACCTGCTTGATAGAATCGAACTTCAATTCCGGTACGTTGTTGATAATCTCGAATTGCTTCTAATAGACGTAATACCCCCATCCCAACGGCATCAACCGTATATTCTGGAGAGTCAAAACTGACCCGAACATGGGATTGAGCGCCCAGATTATAAATTTCTACGGGTTTAACTTCTTCAATAATCCGCCGTAAAGTTGTACCATCGGTTAAATCTCCATAGTGTAGAAATAATCGAGCATCAGGGTTGTGAGGATCTTTATAAATATGGTCAATGCGATCGGTATTAAAGCTAGAAGATCGGCGGATAATCCCATGAACTTCATAGCCTTTTTCTAGTAATAATTCACTTAGATACGAGCCATCTTGACCAGTGATTCCAGTAATTAATGCCCGTTTACGTTCTGTCATTTAAACTATTCCTTAGAGTTTTATCGGTTAATGTTCCCTAGTTTGATTATACCTAATAACTAATCTAGGGAGTGTGTTAAGTACCTAAACAAAATTAATTACACATCCTCCACCCTGTTCCCTTCCCCCCTAGCCCCCCGTGCACGGGGGGCTAGGGGGGGATGTTCCCTCTCTCAACTAGGTAATTTATTTTGTGTAACTACTTAATCTGCACCCTGAAACATATTCAGCAATTTCGGAGTCAAGGTGATCTTGTAGATCCTTGAGTTTTAGGATCGTAGCTACAACCAAATTAACCTTAGATCAGGTTTAATTCAAGGTTAGGCTAAATTCCTACTTCTACCCGTTTAATTTAGAAACCGGAGATATAAACTTAACTTAAGTATTTAATTCTACCTCTATTAGACTCAAAATAAAACCCCTAAACCCATCGATGAAAGAGTTAAGGGGAAATAAAATTATCTATGTATTTTTCTGTTTGAACTAATAAGCTCCATTATTTTTAGGAAAAATCACAACCCCAATAGTTTTAACGACAATTCCCAAGTCTGTCCAAAAATTCTTGAAAGTGACATAGTATAAATCCATCTGAACTCGCCGAGGATAGGGAATATCATTGCGTCCCGAAACTTGCCATAGTCCAGTGATTCCAGGTTTAATAGTTAGGATTTTATCCATGTGACGACCATATTTGTGTAGTTCTTCCACCACTAAAGGTCGGGGGCCGACTACACTCATGTCTCCTATTAAAACATTCCAAAATTGGGGAAATTCATCTAAACTTGTCACCCGGAGAAACCGACCTATCCAAGTAATTCTAGGATCATGTTTGAGTTTGAAATTGCTCTGAAATTCCTCTCGCAAATGGGGATAAGTTTCCATAATTTGCGTTAATATTTCATCGGCATTACTCACCATGGTTCTGAATTTAATGCAGCCGAATAACTGGCGGTTTTTTCCGACTCGTTCCTGTACATAAAAAACTGACCCTGGAGAGCTTAATGCAATCAGCAGAGCCAAAATTAAGTAAACCGGAGCGAATAAAATCAGAACAAACAGAGAGAAGACAATATCAAATAATCGCTTCCAAAATTCCTCATCTACACGCTGTAGAGAGAGGCGTTCAGGTATTGCTCGATAGGCCAAGGGTAAAACCCCTTGCCTTGTGAACCCACGCCGAAGTCCCTTACCAAAGATGAGTTGGCTATTGGCTGTCATCTTACTCCTTCAATTCACACCACACACAGTCCTGATCATAAAGCCTCAAGACACCCAATATAGGTAATTCGGCTTTAGTTAGTCAAAATTCGGATAGAAAAGCATTCTGCTTAAAACGGGAAAACTCAAGGACAGAGGGGGAAACAGCTAAATTTTGTTACCCACAAATCTAGGTATTCCTTGGTTTTTAACCCTCTATAATCGGGAACGGATTTTCATAAGTCCGAAATTAATTGGCATTTTAGCTGATATTGCCCGATTGAAACTGTTGCAAACAATGCTCTACGAATCCCAAGTAATGTTCTTGAAATTGTTTCGGGCTAAATTGAGTGGCATTTAATCGGGCCATATCGGGGTTGAACTTGTCCTTAGACTGCTCAAAGGCTTCTACTGTCTCCACTAAGGCCTCCTCGGTTTGGGCGGAAAATAACAAACCCGTTGCAGAATCTGGATATTGTCGCAGATCTCGCACCGTTTCCAAAGCACCTCCGACCCCGTAGGCAATTACCGGAGTCCCACAGGCTTGAGCTTCGACTAAGGCGATACCAAAATCCTCACAGGCGGCATAAACAAAGGCTTTAGCATCCCTCATATACTGGTCTACGACGTCATTTGGTTGCCACCCTAACACCTGAATATTGGGTTTTGCCATTTCTTGAATAGCATTCAATTGCGCCCCAGTCCCAATCACAACTAACGGGTATCCTAGACGATTGAAGGCTTGGACAATCAAGGCGATTTTTTTATAACTGACTAAACGACAAACCGTTAAGTAAAAATCCTGTTTTTGCGGTTGAAACTGAAAGCGTTCTATCTGTACAGGGGGATAAATGACCGTAGCCCGGCGACGATAACAGCGCCAAATCCGTCGGGCTGTATGTTTGGAATTGGCCATAAAATAATCCACCCGGTTCGCCGAGACCACATCCCACAGCCGCAAACGATGCAACAGATAGCGAGTAAATGCCCCTTGCAGACCCTTTCCAGCTAAACTGCTGTTCAGGTAGTCAAAGGTTAAATCCCAGGCGTAGCGCATGGGTGTATGGCAGTAACAGAGGTGCAGTTGATGGGGACTGGTGAGCACTCCTTTAGCCACCGCATGGGAGGAGGAGAGAATCACGTCATACCCTCGGATGTCTAGTTGTTCGATGGCCAGAGGTAGTAAGGGCAGATATTTTTGTACCCCCGAACGCGCTTGGGGGAAATGTTGCAGAAAGGTTGTACCGATGGAGCGTTGATACAAATAGCTATCGGGGTTGGTGGATTCAAAATCAATCAGGGAGTAAACATCCGCCTGAACATGGTTGAGAATTTCCTGGACAACGAGTTCTGAACCTCCCGTCGCCAGGGGTGTTAACCATTCATGAACCATTGCATAGGTTAACGACACAGCAAACATCCGTCCGAGAGAGTGCAACAATTAATATCCCACAGCTTGGGAATTAAATTAGAGGAACATATAAAATCAGGGTATCTTTGCCCAAATCAGACTATCCTGTTCTACACTATTTAGAATCTCCAGGGTGCAGGGAAAATGTAAAAGACGATACACTTCCTCCGCAAAGTAACGGTCATCGGCAGAATACGGATCTAGGTTCTACCTAGTATTAACTAGAGAATAAGAGATACACACAACTAGATTAGTTGCGGGTCTATTTTTCCCTAACTTAACAATTAGCAAAAACCAGTTAATCGAACTTTGATTCAACCCTTAAACCCTTGAATGATGCTAGAAAACAAACTTTCTCCAGAATCTTTTATGGATCAAAAAAATCCTATTTTTCCAGAATCTGAAAACTGGAAAAATACTACCGTTTACCTAAAAATTTGGCATGAAAAACAAAAAAATAAATCTCTTGTTTCTGCCGATAGTTCTGAACTTATGATTCCATCACAACGAGAAATTTTTGAAGCGATCGCAGAAGTCACACCGATTCCGATTATGATTAGCCGTTTATCCGATGGTTTAATCTTATATGCTAATTCCTTCTGTAGTGAGTTATTTGATTTCCCCCTGAATCAAATCAAAATTATCACAACTCTAGGATTTTATCCTATTGCCTTAGAACGACAAAAATTAATTGATCAAATTATCGCAGAAGGCTATATTCATAACCATGAACTGCAAGTTAAAAAAACCGATGGGACTCCCTTTTGGGTGACGGGTTCTTTCCAAATTCTACCCTTTCAAGGTGAACAAGCTATTCTTTCTATTTTTCACGATATTACGGAGCGAAAAAAAACCGAAGCTACCCTACAATTAAGTACGGAACGCCTCTATCGTCAAAATGTTGCCCTACGGGATTTAAGTCGAGAACAAACCTGCAATTATGATCATATTGATACAGCCATTCGTCAAATTACTGAAACCGCTGCTCATACTTTAGATGTTGACAGAGTGAGTGTTTGGCTCCATAGTGGCCTGGGGGATTCGATTTCAGAACAAGAACGGGTTAATGATTTAAACCCAGCTTGTGAGGACGAACTTTGGGTTAAACAAAATGCTTTGGAATGGACTTGTGTAGATTTGTATGAACGTCAAACCCATCACCATTCCCCCGAGGAATCAGCAATTATTAATCACAACTTTTCCCTATGTTCAAATCCGTTTAATTTGAAAAAATTCTCATTTTATCCCCTCGATTTATTAACTAAATCTTTATCCAAATCATCTGAACTAATTGGCAATAGTCTTGCCTCTTTTTCTAGTCACTGTTTAGATAGACCGATTTGGTTAAACGGAAAAATTATTGGGTTTATTTGTGTTGAATATCCCATTGATCAACAGGAATGCAGCCTAGAAGATCGGATATTTATTGATTCCTTAGCCAATTTAGTCGCCTTAGCAATTGAACGATTTGAACGGATCAAAGCTGAAAAAGCATTAGCTCAGGTCAAGAATGAGTTAGAAATTAGAGTTAAAAAACGCACGACAGAATTACAAGAAGCCGTCCAACAGTTACGAATAGAAATGGTAGAAAGATTTAAAGTAGAAGGGATTTTACAAACTGCTTTACATCAAGCTCAAGCTGCTTCCCAAGCGAAAAGTACCTTCTTAGCAAACATGAGTCATGAGTTACGAACACCTCTACACGCCATTATCGGTTTTAGCGATTTATTACTCGAAGAAGTAGTGGATAAAAAACTCTATGACCTATTACCCGATGTGGAAAAAATTCATCAGTCCGGCTATCATTTGCTTACCTTAATTAATGATATTCTGGATTTATGCAAAGTTGAAGCCGGACAAATACCTTTATCTTTAGAAACCTTTGAAGTGGCTAGTTTTGTTCATGATGTGGTGACTTGCTTACAACCCCTAGCCGAGCAAAATCAAAACACGGTACAAATTTGTTGTAAAAATAATTTGGATATCATGGAGGGAGATATCACTAAAATTCGACAAATTCTTTATAATATAATTAGTAATGCTCTGAAATTTACTTATCAGGGCAAAGTTACCGTCACTTTGAAGCGTGAACAGAATGAAGACTCAGACTGGATTTGTTTTGAAGTCACCGACACCGGAATTGGTATTTCCCGTGAACAACAAAAAAATTTATTTCAAGCCTTTACCCAAGTTGATAATTCTTTAAGTCGGGATTATGGTGGTACAGGTTTAGGTTTAGCAATTACCCATCACTATTGCAAAATGCTGGGAGGACAAATCATCGTTTCTAGCCAACTTGGAGTCGGTTCTAAGTTTACAGTTTATCTCCCAACAGCCCTAGTTTAATCTAAAGGTTACAAAATAATCAATAACAATTCCCACGTTTTCTTCATTTAGTGTTAGTTTAAGGGAAGATAGTATGAGATTGATCAAGATTGCGGATGTTTCCAGAAGGAACCTATCCCAGTTCAAGTAGCCAAGCAATTCGGTCTATCTCCCCTATTTAGGGAAAAGCCACCAGCAGTTAATTAAAAATTAATTCAATATGTCCAGATATGATTCTCATTTACGGTGTTCCTTCTGCGGTAAATCTCAAGAGCAAGTTCGCAAATTAATTGCAGGCCCTGGTGTTTATATCTGTGATGAATGCGTAGAACTCTGTAACGAGATTTTAGAAGAAGAATTTTCCGATAAAAATCTAGCCGCGGCTTCAGTCACAGGACAACCGGGGGTACGTTCTCCCAAACAGTCTACGAATAAAGGGTTTTCTCTGACTTCTATTCCTAAACCCATCGAAATTAAAAACTATTTAGATGATCATGTCATCGGTCAAGATGGGGCAAAAAAAGTGCTATCTGTTGCAGTTTATAACCACTATAAACGTCTGAGTGTAGAAAAGTTAAAAGATTCTGATGCCCAGGCTGATGATGCGATAGAATTGCAAAAAGCGAATATTCTATTGATGGGGCCGACGGGTTGCGGTAAAACCTTACTCGCCCAATCTTTAGCGAAATTATTAGATGTTCCCTTTGCTGTTGCTGATGCCACCACTTTAACCGAAGCCGGTTATGTTGGGGATGATGTGGAAAATATTTTATTACGGTTATTACAGGTTGCCGATTTTGATATTGAAGCCGCACAACAGGGGATTATTTATATTGATGAAATTGATAAAATAGCCCGCAAAAGTGAAAATACCTCCATTACCCGAGATGTGTCTGGAGAAGGGGTACAACAAGCCCTATTAAAAATGTTAGAAGGTACGGTAGTTAATGTTCCTCCCCAGGGTGGACGTAAACATCCCTATCAAGATTTTATCCAAATTGATACCAGCAAAATTCTATTTGTCTGTGGCGGGGCTTTCGTTGGTTTAGAAAAACTAATTGAACAACGTTTAGGCAAAAAATCCCTGGGTTTTGTGCAGTCAAGAGAAGATCATAAAACTCCGGTTACTCCTCTCCATTCCGACGAAGTTTTGTATCATGTTCAACCGGAAGATTTAGTTAAATTCGGCTTAATTCCTGAATTTATTGGCCGACTTCCAGTATTAACTAGGGTTTCGCCTTTGGATGAAGGAGCATTAATGCAGATTTTAACCGAACCTAGTAATGCTTTAGTTAAACAATATAAAAAGCTATTACGCATGGATAATGTCCGGTTAGAATTTGAACCGGAAGCGTTAAAAGCTATTGCTAAAGAAGCCTTCCGTCGGAAAACTGGGGCGCGAGCCTTACGGGGAATTTTGGAGGAATTAATGTTAGAAGTAATGTATGAAATTCCCTCCAGAAAAGATGTGGTTCACTGTGTGATTACCCAAGAAATGGTAGAAAAACGTTCCACAGCAGAAATATTATGGCATCCCGCCTGGCATCGACAACATGAGTCGGCATAATCGTGACACATACTCCCACATCAACCTGTTTACGGGTATGATGTGGGCTTCTTAGCAGCCCGCTAAAAATTACTGCTTTAAAAGTGACAAAACAGGGATTACCAATCAATCCCTTTAGCAATGGGCATTCTCCATCCTGTTCCAAAAGCTCGATCACTAATTTTTAATCCAGGGGCGGCTTGACGACGTTTGAATTCAGCAATCATCACTAATTTAATCACTTTTTTAACCACCAATTCTTGATGTCCTGCTTCTACAATTTCAGCTAGGGATTGATGTTTTTCAATTAAACGATATAAAATATCATCTAAAATTTCATAAGCGGGTAAAGAATCCTGATCTACTTGTCCGGGTTTGAGTTCTGCACTGGGCGCTTTTGTTAATATATGATTAGGAATTATTTCTTTGCTATGATATTGATTAAACCAAGAACACAAGGAATAAACCCGGGTTTTAGGCACATCGGCAATTACCGCTAATCCACCATTCATATCCCCATATAAAGTACAATATCCTACCGCAATTTCCGATTTATTCCCTGTAGTTAATAATAAATGTCCGAATTTATTAGAAACCGCCATTAATAATGTACCTCGGATGCGAGATTGTAGGTTTTCTTCTGCTACTCCAAAAGATGTTCCTGCAAACATGGGTTCTAAGGTTTGATCAAAGGTTTGCATTAAATCTCCAATGGGTAAAGTTTGGGTTTTTATCCCTAAATTATTGGCTAATTCTAAGGCATCTTGAATCGAATGATCGGAACTATAGGGAGAGGGCATTAACACCCCTAAAACCTTTTCTTTGCCTAATGCTTGCGTTGCGATCGCAGCAACTAAAGCCGAATCTATTCCCCCACTTAACCCTAAAATAACTTGAGAAAATCCACACTTTTGCACATAATCTTTTACCCCCAAAACCAAGGCTAACCAAATTTCTTGATCCTCACTTTCAATTAAGTTTATTTCCTGGTTTTGGGCAGAAATAGCAGTTAAATCTTGTATATTTGAATCAAATTCTATAATCTCAAAATCCGTATCAAAATCTTTTAAACTTAATATTTTATCGCCATTTCTATTAAATGCAAAACTACAACCATCAAAAATTAAATCATCATTTCCCCCCACTTGATTCGCATATAGAATCGGAATATTATACCGTTTTGCACTATGACTAATTAAAGATTGTCTGAATTTCTGTTTACCGACTTGATAGGGAGAAGCCGATAAATTAACCACTAAATCTATATTTTTTTCTACTAATTCTGCTAAAGGATTACAAGCATAATTCCGTTTACCCCAGAAGGATTCATCATTCCATAAATCCTCACAGATTGTCACCCCAATTTTAATTCTCTCTCCAGAATTTTCTAAAACAAAAAAATCACTTTCTAACCCAGGTTCAAAATATCGATCTTCATCAAAAACATCATAGGTTGGTAATAATCGCTTTTGAAAATATTGTTTAATTTCACCCTGTTCTAATAATGCTGCACTATTATAAATAGGGTTTCCCCCATTTTTTTCATAGTCTAAATTCTGTTCAACTGTTCCTACTAATACCGCAATTGCTGACGGTAAATCTCTTGCTAATTGCTGTAACTTTTGCGTTGCTGCCTGAATAAAACTAGGACGAATTAATAAATCTCTGGGAGGATATCCCGTTAAGGATAATTCCGTTGTTAATAACAGACTACATCCGGCTGCAAACGCTGTTTCTGCTGCTTCTAATATCCGTTGCGCGTTTCCGGTTAAATCTCCAACGGTGGGGTTAAGTTGAGCGATCGCAATTTTCATGCTTGAGTATGACATCAATTAAACTGACCTCAATTATTGCAAACCCACCCTAAAAAATTAGCAAAAGATGATATTAAAACCTATAAATATTCTTCTTGAATAGAATTCGGTAACTTTTGTAAATCTTGGATTTCCACCAGTTCTTTCTCCTGTTCCTTCACACTAATTGGCACTCTCAAAGGTTGACGCTGTTCTAACCAACAACTGGCTAAAGGTAAGGTTTGATCCAAATCTTCCAAAGGTCGAGGAATCACCATTACGGCGTTTAACTCCCCAATCCGTTCAGCTTCAAACATTCCCGCCTCAATCGCCATCGCCACATCGGACACCGGGCCCCGAATAATCACCGTACACAACCCCGCCCCAATCCGTTCATAGGACATCAGACTCACATCCGCCGCCTTCAACATGGCATCCGCCGCCCCCACCATCGCCGGAAATCCACGGGTTTCGAGTAACCCCACCGCCTGATTACTTAAACGATGACCCGCCCCATTGGTTAGATTAGATAACCGCGAACTAATCGGAAGCACCAGTTCTAAATTCGGAAAGGGTCGAGGAATTACTAAGCTAGAAATAAATTGACCAAACTGTTTAGCCGTTTGCTCCCCGGTTTCCACCGCCAAACGCACCTCAGAAATTTTCCCCCGGACAATTGCTGTGCAATGTCCCCCCCCAATTTTTTCATAGCCCACTAAATGAACCCCGGCGGACTTTAACATCATATCCGCCGTTCCCACAATCGCCGGGAAGCTCTGGGTGGAAACTAGACCCAAAGCCATATCTCTAAAATCGGTCTGGTTTGACCGTTCAGAAGGGCTGGAATTTCGTCTGCTTGCGTCCATTTTTAATCATTCCGATAAATCGGATGTGGCGTATGAGTAATAGGTAATGGGTAATGGGTAATGGAAAGAGTTTACCTTTACCTCCCCTGCTCTCCTGCTCCCCCTGCTCTCCTGTTCTTCAACTCTGGGAGTTATTGAAAGCTTTGCGATGGGGAAGCAAGGTATCCAATAACCGACTCAGATTTTCTTTCCCATAAATTACCGGAGGAATGGGCGCAGATGACAGTTCCGAGGATGCTGGGGACTGGGGAACCAGAGCCGTTTCCTCCGTTTTTTCTGGGCTAGAGGGGATGACCGTTTCAGTTTCAGCAGGAATGAATAAAACCTCCGATGGTTGAGCCGTGATTTCTTCCAATACCGGGGTATTCTCCGGTTCAGGGGCAAAGGATACCAACTCTAAAATCGGCTCAGGCTCCTCAAACCAAGGAGAGGTGATCGTGGGTTCAGGAGTAAGTTCTGGTGGCGGAGATACCTGTTCGGGTTCTAATTCGGGTTCTAATACACGAGAGCGATCCCCAATCAAAGATCCCGCGGCAACAACTTGTTGAGATGCAATAGAACTCTCCAAGATCGTTGTTTCTGAACCAATACAGGCATTTTCCCCAAGGGTTCCTGCCCCTAAAATTAATACTCCTGACCCCAAGACTACACCTGTCTCTATCTCTAGGATACCTTGGTAAACCTGAATAATCACCCCCCTTCCGATACAAACCCCCGCAGCAATTCTAAGCTGACCATCGGCTGCCGCTTGTAGGATCACCCCAGGTGCTAGGGTAGCCCCGGGATCAATTGTGACATCGCCACTCACATAAACATCTGGGTTTAGGAGTTGCGGTGGCGATATGTTCATCAGAAAAATGGGTAGAAACCCCTAACTTCTAGTTAGGCTTTACATTTCCCCTTTCGGGGTAGAGGGGTATGGTTGCCCCTCTGTGGAGATATGGTTGTCTCCTAACACCTATTTCTAGGGTAAAGTTAGCTGAGTGCTTCGCACACGCTACGCGAACGCCAATGTTTTAAGAGCTTGTTAGGTTAGCAGCACTTCCTTAACCCGATAAAGATGTTTAACCACTAACGACAGAGCCAGGGACGCGGCTCGCGCATCCGCAGGGTGTCTTGACTCAAAAAACGTAGTCAGTTAAGACTTAGGCTGGTCAGCTAATACGGTCGGTGAGGCATGAAGCCCCGTCGCTTCAGCGCGGGGTGCTGACCTTTACTCGAACCTCTAGCGTTGCGTTTTAATTCTCAATCCCCTTTATAGAGGAATGTTAGGGACGTTGGATAATTTCCTCCAGTACCCGACGCTTGGCTTTTGAGTCGATCCCAATTAACCGTACATATTCCCCACGATGTTCGTTTAAGCAACCATCTAAAGCTGCCATCACTTCGGAGATATTGTTAGATTGAATCGGAGCACAACTGTTCCAAGATCCGGTACGGAAGCGGCGAGCATCCGCGTGTTCTGTGCCGACTTTGTAGCCTTTGGCTAACAGACCCCGAACGTGATCCGCAACACCATTATCTAGTTTGCCACTGCTGACGGTTGCTGCACTAGGACGACTGGTGGAAGCCGGAGCCGAAGCCGAAGCCGTTGGCGCTACTTTGCCATCGGGACGCTGAATAATTTCTTCTAGGACACGGCGTTTGTTTTTGGGATCAATTCCAATTAAACGCACATATTCCCCCTGATGCTCACTAGCGATCGCATCTAATTTAGAAAGAATATCTGCTACCCCTGAACCGGAGATACTGGGGCCACCACGCCAAGATCCGGTACGGAAGCGACGAACATCGGCGTATTCTGTGCCAATTTTGTAGCCTTTGGCCAACAAATCGCCAATTTGTCCCCCGATACCCGAACTGGCAACACTGGCCGAACCCGCAGAAGTAGCCACCGAAGCACTGACCTTGCCATTACTGGATTTTGGGGCTACGCTGCCATCGGGACGTTGAATGATTTCTTCTAGGACACGACGTTTATTTTTGGAGTCAATCCCCAACAGACGGACATATTCTCCGCCATGATCTCTGAGGCCAGCTTCTAAGGCTGCAACGACTTCCCCGGTGGTTTTAGCATTGATCGGAGCGCCACTGCGCCAAGATCCGGTGCGAAAACGACGGGTATCGGCGTGTTCCGTGCCAATTTTGTAGCCCTTGGCTAACAGATCCCCGATTTGCTGCACAATTTCAGGGGCTAAATTAGAACTTCCGGTATAGGCATAGGAGCGATCGCGACCACTACCATTACCAACTCCAGTCCCTTCATTACGAATCGGGTTAATACAAGAGGAGTTTTCAGAACACTGATAACCCGCTTTTAGGGATTGATTGACCCCGATGACGTGGTTAGCAAAGCTCAGATCCGCATCCGTAACGTTGGGTAAGCGATCGGCCTGTTGTTGATTGGTGATAATTGAACCGGAGGGAACATATTTTCCGGGGGGAATTTCCACGTCTTCAATTAAAACGTGCATCATCACAATGCAACCATTCCCGACTCTGGAATTGAATACCGTAGAACGGAATCCGATAAAACAATTATCTCCCACATAAGCTGGGCCATGAATTAGGGCCATGTGGGTGATGGAGGAATTTTTACCCACCCAGACGGAGTAGGATTGACCATCATCCCCTTTGACGCGGCCTTCTTCTAAGCCATGAATCACCACGCCGTCTTGGATATTGCTATTTTCCCCGATGGCAAAGGGTGAACCTTCATCGGCTCGGATAGAAGTGCCAGGAGCTACTAAGACATGATCACCAATCCGAACGTCACCAATAATATTAGAAAAAGAATGTACATAAGCCGTTGGGTCGATTTTCGGCTCTGCCAAGTTCTTCGACCAAGGGGTTGGAGGAGCCGCTAGGCCACGAACTGCCATATTTTAATTTCTCCTAAACCGAATAGTTGTTTGTTGTTTGTTGTTTGTTGTTCGTTATTGCACCGGATCAAAAGGGATGATTAAGAAGTTGATTCAGTTAAATATTAAAAAGTTCTGAAGTTTATAATTTCGGGTGCGGAATTTCAACTTTTTTTCAAAATTTGATTTATCCTATAACTAACACCTTTCCTAACTTTTTCCCTCTTAAAAATTTAAAGTCTTTCGCTTCTCAATAACTCCCACTTTTTTCCTGTTAATAATGATCTTTTTTGCTGTAAATCGTTCGATTTTCCAGATTTATGGTGTCGATGATTGCAACAATCGCCGCGTCACTGGGTCGTTTTTCACTCCCTTCAACTTGACGGGCTGCACTACCTCGACTCACAAGTACCCATTCACCGATTCCGGCTCCCACCACATCAATCGCTACCTCATACTCGTTGGAGATATCTTCTCCATGTTCATCAACAAATCGTAAAAGCAGAAACTTGGAACCCCTTAAACTAGGTTCTTTCTGATTGCCAACAACCGTGCCAATCACTTTGGCAATTTGCATAATGAGTTTGAGGAAGAATAAATGGGAATTTGGAGGGATTTATCAAAGGATCAAGGGTAAATTTACCGATTTTTAAAATCCTCTGGAAATTAGGGACGGTTTAAAGGACGAATCCCACTGAGGCTTTCGCGGAATTGTTCTACTGCTTCGGTATAGCGGATGGGTAAAACGTATTCTAAGTTTTCGTGGGGACGAGCAATAATATGAGTGGATAAAACTTCTCCACCCTTAACTCGTTTAATGGATTCAACCCCTGCGGATACGGAGGCTTGCACTTCGGATACATCCCCCCGCACAATCACAGTAACCCGGGCACTGCCAATTTTTTCGTAACCCACTAAGGTGACTCGAGCGGCTTTTACCATTGAGTCCGCCGCTTCCACAACGGCAGGAAAGCCTAAAGTCTCGATCATACCAACTGCAATCGCCATTAAATTTGACTCCTAAAATCAATCAAAACAGTTCGGGAATAATACAGAATTTCGCCATAAAATGGGGATAATTCCGCTTTTAATTAAAATTGACTTGGGGTTGTGAAATTACTTTTTAGAACTTCTACACGGGTCAATTCAACGTGAGATTTTTTGAGTCCTTAGTAAGCCCTGAACTGCTCCACTGCCTCGGTATAGCGAATCGGCAGAACATATTCTAGGTTTTCATGGGGACGAGCAATAATGTGGGTGGAAGTCACTTGACCGCCGTTCACTCGTTTGATAGATTCCACTCCGGCTGCTACAGATGCTTGGACTTCGGAAACATCGCCACGCACGATGACGGTGACTCGGCCACTGCCAATTTTCTCATATCCGACTAAAGTGACCCGGGCTGCTTTAACCATGGCGTCTGCTGCTTCTACAACAGCAGGAAAGCCTAAAGTTTCAATCATTCCCACAGCAATTGACATGGTTTAACTCCTAGTTAATGAACAAAACAAACTACACTGTATTTTTAAGCGATAAGCTAATTTCCAACAGATTCAACCGTCGGATTTCGGGCTACACTCAGATGTTGTAGTTATCCTTTAAGTCTAATTTTAGGGCTTATTGATCCCTAGATTTGGCAATAGTTATATTTTCCTATTGCTTACTTCCATGCCATTGAGGATGGAAACGGAGATCAGCAGATTACCTACAATTTCAATTTACAGAAATAGTAACGAACCTCCCTCTATAAGAATAGGAGAAGGGTGACACTCTTGACAATATTAATCTGGATTATATTTTCTCATTTTTAATATTATTTTTGTTGATAATGAATTTTAATTAAGTTTTGTTAAGTTTTTGAGAATTATAACCGTGCCAATGTAAGCAAGACTCTAATGAAAAGACTTTTTGTGTATATAGCTCTATAAAATAGTATAATAATCCGCCAATCCCGGCTGAAAGTTAACTCAAAGACCTATGAATCCGAAATTTTGATATAGTAAGCTGAGACTTCCTAAGAATTTTTTAATTTTAAGTTAAATGACAGATTTTCTCCTCCACACCAGTTGGTGGATACCTTTTTATGGCTTAATTGGGGCAATCTTGACCTTACCTTGGTCAGCGGGACTGGTGCGACGCACTGGGCCTAGACCCGCAGCCTACTTTAATTTGTTAATGACGGTTTTAGCCCTTGTCCATGGTTCGGTTGTTTTCCGCACTACCTGGGATGAACCCATTCAGCAAATTGTTTTCCATTGGGTACACACCAACAATTTAGATTTATCCTTTGCCCTAGAAATCTCCCCGGTGAGTTTGGGGGCAATAGAATTAATTACGGGTTTGAGTTTAATTGCTCAATGCTACGCCCTGGGATACATGGAAAAGGACTGGGCTCTGGCTCGGTTTTTTGGTTTGATGGGATTCTTTGAAGCGGCAATTAGTGGGTTAGCCCTAAGTGATTCGTTATTACTGAGTTATATCCTCCTAGAGTTATTAACCCTCTCTACCTATCTGCTGGTGGGCTTCTGGTATGCTCAACCCTTGGTGGTAACGGCGGCTCGGGATGCGTTTTTAACCAAACGGGTCGGAGATGTATTGCTGTTGATGGGGGTGGTGTATCTCTCCACCCTGGCCGGAAGTTTGAGCTTTTCCGATTTGGAAGGATGGGCTGAAACCGCCACCTTAACGCCCCTCCATGCGACTTTACTGGGTCTGGCCTTGATTTCTGGCCCGATTGGAAAATGCGCCCAATTTCCCTTAAATCTCTGGTTAGATGAGGCGATGGAAGGCCCAAACCCGGCTTCGATTCTGCGAAATTCCGTGGTGGTGGCCAGTGGAGCCTATGTTTTAATTAAACTGCAACCGGTTTTGGCCCTTTCCCCAATTGCATCTACAACTTTGGTGGTTTTGGGGACAATTACCGCTATTGGTGCTTCTTTGGTTTCCATTGCCCAAATTGATCTCAAACGGGCCTTATCCCATTCTACCAGTGCCTATTTAGGGTTGGTATTTATTGCGGTGGGAGAAAGTCAAGTTGATATTGCTCTGTTATTATTGTTCACCCATGCGATCGCCAAAGCCTTAGTTTTCATGAGTGCGGGTTCGGTAATTCTAACCACCAATACCCAAAATCTAACGGAGATGGGGGGGTTATGGTCAAAAATGCCCGCAACGACAACGGCTTTTATTGTGGGTGCGGCGGGTTTAGTCGCCTTAATGCCCTTGGGTACTTTTTGGACAATGCGCCGTTGGGTGAATGGATTTTGGACATTACCTCTGTGGTTGATTTTGGTCTTGCTGCTGGTTAATTGTTTAACGGCTTTGAGTTTAACCCGGGTTTTCGGATTAGTTTTTGCGGGAAAACCCCAACAAAAAACCCGGCGAGCACCGGAAGTTCCATGGCCAATGGCTTTACCCCTCGTGAGCATGACCATTTTGACCTTGTTAGTACCCCTGATGTTACAACAATGGCAATTATTAATTAGTTGGAGAGCACCTTTAGTGGTGGCTCCCGGGACGGGATTTGCTGAGATTGTGCGTCAAGCCACGGTGCCTTTACTGGTAATTTCGGGTTTATTAGGAGTGGCAATTGGGGGCGGGATTTATTTATTGGGAATGGGTTCTAAACCTTACAAATTACCCTGGAAAGGATTGCAAGATTTATTCGCTTACGATTTTTATATTGATCGAATTTACGGTCTGACTGTGGTTTTATTTGTTCGTCAAATTTCCGCTTTTAGTGCTTGGATTGATCGCTATATTATTGATGGCATTGTTAATGCTTTTGGTTTAGCAACTTTGTTTAGCGGAGAAGGCTTAAAATACAGTATTTCTGGACAGTCCCAATTTTATCTCCTGACGATTGCTTTAGGGGTAGGGGTGTTGATGGGATTAATGTTGTGGCAATTTTAATCACGGATTTAGACGGATTAAAAGATGACACGGATTATTGGAGTTATCGGTAATTACTGATAACTGATAACTGATAACTGATAACTGATAACTGATAACTGATTTATGCTTAGTGTATTAATTTGGCTTCCTTTGTTGGGTGCGGCTGTGATTGCCTTTTGGCCGAATTTATCGGGTAAAACGGCTCGTCAATTGTCTTTAGTGATCACAGTCGGATTGTTTTTATGGTCGTTGGTTTTAGCGGGAATATTTGATCCAGATAATCCGGCTTTACAGTTTAAAGAATATATTCCTTGGATTAAACCTTTGGGGTTAAATTATACTTTGGGGGTTGATGGTTTATCCTTACCTTTGGTAATTTTAAATGGGTTATTAATTACGATTGCGATCGCAATTACTGATTTATTTATTAGTCGCCATCAACTCTATTATTCCTCAATTTTACTGATTTCGGCTGGGATTTCTGGGACATTTTTATCCCAAAATCTATTATTATTTCTGCTGTTTTATGAAGTGGAATTAATCCCTTTGTATCTATTAATTGCGATTTGGGGAGGCAAACGCAAAGGCTATGCAGCCACTAAATTTCTACTGTATACGGCCGTTTCGGGATTTCTAATTTTAGCGTCTTTTTTAGGAATTGTTTGGCTGACCCATACCCTAGATTTTGATTTAGATACCATTAGTGCTACAGCCTTGGGAGTCTCATCTTTACCTTTAACCACCCAACTGATTTTATTAGGAGGTCTGTTAATTGGATTCGGAATTAAAATTCCTTTATTTCCCTTCCATACCTGGCTACCTGATGCTCACGTTGAGGCTTCAACCCCTGTTTCTGTGCTGTTAGCCGGGGTATTATTAAAGTTAGGAACATACGGGTTATTACGGTTTGGTGTAGGCTTATTTCCCGATGCTTGGTTAGTAGTATCTCCTTGGGTGGCAAGTTGGGCTGTAGTTAGTGTTTTATATGGAGCTTTTTGTGCTATTTCTCAAAAAGATATGAAGAAAATAGTCGCCTATAGTTCTATTGCTCACATGGGCTATATTTTATTGGCTTTTGCTGCGGCTAACTCCACCAGTTTATTAGGGGCTGTGATGCAAATGGTGAGTCATGGTTTAATCTCGGGATTAATGTTTTTAACCGTTGGAGTTGTCTATCGAAAAGCCGGAAGTCGAGATTTAGATATTATTCAAGGGTTACTCAATCCAGAACGAGGTTTACCCGTGATTGGTACTATTATGATTATGGCGGTAATGGCGAGTGCGGGAATACCTGGTTTGGTGGGATTTGTGGCAGAATTTATCATCTTTCGAGGCAGTATGGAAGTGTTTCCAGTACAAACTTTATTGTGCATGATTGGAACCGGATTAACTTCAGTTTATTTCCTGATTATGATTAATAAAGCTTTCTTTGGTCGCCTCTCGGAATCCGTGGTGAATTTGCCTTCTGTCCAATGGCGCGATCGCATTCCAGCTATGATTTTAGCATTAATTATTGTGATCTTAGGAATTCAACCTAACTTACTGGTGAGATTAACTGATGCTTCCACAACTGCTTTAGCCCATACTCAACCTTTATTTGCTCAACATCTCGCGGAAAAAGTTTGAATTTCTTGATAAAGTGGGTCTAAATAATTGAGTAGAAAATCAAACCCATTTTATCACTTTTCCAGAGATTAATTTTAATTAAACCTTTAAACAAAATGACCATTACCGATTTTAATACCATGTCTAAACATCCTCTATCTGAATATATTCATCGTCTCGAGTCCGGCGAAGCATTATTACTAGATTATCCTGAAAATTTAGTAGAAGTTGTCGGCATTTTAAAAAGTTATGGGATTGTTTTGGATGCCTATTCTAAAAATCTAATTTATATTGCAGATGAACAGTTTTTAGAATTATTTCCCTTTTTTAAATATTTCAACGGAGAGGTAAACATCAAAAAAATATTGCAATATTTGTGGCATGATCGGATTAATTTTGAATATGCCGAATATTGTATGAAAACTATGTTTTGGCATGGAGGAGGCAAATTAGATCAATATTTAGATTCTCCTGAATTTCTACTATTAGCAGAAACGGCTATTCAAGCCAAAACTAAGGGAAATTTGATCATTCAACCGTTACATCGTTTTTTCCCAGGATTTCTCCCCGAACAAATCCGACAACTCTCCTATTATAGTGGATTAGGTCAATTTTGGCGGGTGATGAGTGATATGTTTATTTCCCTTTCTGATCTGTATGATCAAGGAGAAATTAAATCTATTCCTGAAGTAGTTAATCATATTTTATTAGCATTAGTAGAAGCTGCCAATAAACCGATTACCTATAGCGTCAAAATCAATAATAAAGTTTATGATATCCTGCCAAAATCTGCCGAATTAACCTTTTTAATGGATACCGCCGTTCCCTACGTTGAAGCTGTGTTCTTTAGGGGAACTCCTTTTCAGGGAACCGTTTCTTATAATGCCCAAGCACAGCAAATTCCCACAGAACAAAAAGACTTTGCCTATGGTGCATTATACGCCGATCCTCTACCAATTGGCGGTTCAGGTATTCCCCCAACTCAATTAATGCAGGATATGCGTCATTTTCTCCCCGATTATTTACATAATATTTATCAAAATAGTTGTCGCGGGGAAGATGATTTACGGGTGCAAATTTGTCAGAGTTTTCAAAAGTCAATGTTCTGTGTCACCACGGCGGCAATTGTGGGATTAGCACCCCATTCTATTAATACTAATGATCCCGAAGAAAAACAAGCTAATCGGATCTATTTGGAGAATTGGATGGATCGATTTTTAAACTCCCGTTTAGGGGAAGTTAATCAACCTACCTTCAGGGAATGTAAGCTATTTCCTGAACGTTAAAAGACACTTTAAAAGAGCGAGGATTGTCAAATGTCAGCAACACCGGAAAGTTTACAAAAATTTATTGATTTCTGTAAAGAACATATCACAGGACAGGAAAAAAAAGAAGCACAAACTTTTTTAGATCGTTTTTTTAAAGCATTCGGTTATGAGGGTGCTTTAGAAGCGGGAGCAAAATATGAGGAAGCGATTAAAAAAGGGAGTCAAAAAGGTAAAACTGGTTTTGCTGATTTAATTTGGAAACCCAAAGTTTTAATTGAGATGAAACAACGGGGTGAGGATCTTAATAAACATTATGCCCAAGCTTTTGCTTATTGGCAACGTTTAGTACCTAATCGCCCTCGTTATGTGATTCTTTGTAATTTTGATGAATTTTGGATTTTTGATTTTGATAATCAATTAGATGAACCTGTTGATAAAGTCGCTCTGATTAACTTAGTAGAAAGAGCGAGTGCTTTTGCTTTTATGGAGTCAGGAAATCGGACTCCTGTTTTTAGAAATAATCAAGTAGAAATTACTGAAATTGCGGCGCGAAGAATGGGGGAATTATTTACCATTTTACAGCAAAGATTATCAAAACAAGCTGATTCTGAATTAATCGCTCAACGTTTTATTTTACAATGTGTGTTAGCCATGTTTGCCCAAGATCGGGGATTATTACCTCAAGATCTATTTATTGCTTGTGTACAAGATTGTCTGCAAAATAAACTAAGCTCTTATGATATCATTGGGGGATTATTTAGAGAAATGAATCAAACCGGAATTACTCCGGCTGGGCGTTATAAAGGTGTTGATTATTTTAATGGTGGGCTATTTTCTACGATTTATCCAATTGATTTAACTGAGAAAGAATTAGAATTTTTAGATGTGGCTGCGAGACAGGATTGGAGTAAGGTTAGACCCGCTATTTTTGGGAATATTTTTGAAGGCTCGGTTAATAAAAAAGACCGTCATTCCTACGGAATTCATTATACTTCAGAAAGTGATATAATGAACATTGTTCGCCCTACTATTAGTCAGTATTGGGAGGAGCGTATTGAAGGTGCAAATACCCTTAAGCAATTATATCAATTACAGCTAGACTTACTCAATTATAAAGTCTTAGATCCGGCTTGCGGGAGTGGAAATTTTCTTTATATTGCTTATCAGGAATTAAAACGCATTGAGCAGCTTTTAATTCATAAAATAATGAGTAAAAAAACTACCAATATTGATCAATTACAGATCAGTTTTGTTACTCCCCATCAGTTTTATGGAATGGATCTTAATCCTTTTGCGGTGGAGTTAGCTAGAGTTACTTTAATGATAGCGCGTAAGGTGGCAATTGATAAGTTTAATTTAACTGAAAATTCTTTACCTTTAGATACTTTAGATGATAATATTGTCTGTAAAGATGCTCTTTTTAATGCTTGGATAAAAGCCGATGCTATTATTGGCAATCCGCCCTTTTTAGGAGGTAAACATATTCGTTTAAATTTAGGAGATGATTATGTCGATCGCATCTTTGAAAA